>ULVL01044304.1_pt1 | contig 34274 bp, 32 predicted proteins | sample 1959381 | NCBI WGS metagenome assembly ULVL01 (sample SAMEA4835785, study PRJEB28245) | human gut metagenome | biome: gut microbiome; material: fecal sample | place: Denmark | collected 2008
TTTCTCTACCTCGGCGGCACCGAGAAAGAAACCCACAAGTACGTTTCGGAACTGCTGGGCAAGGAGACTATCTCCACCACCAGCTACAATCAGAGCAAAGGCCGCAGCGGCAGTTACAGCATCAACCACCAGCAATCCGGGCGCGATCTTATGACCCCGGACGAGGTGCGGCTGCTGGACAACAGTAAATGCATCTTGTTTATCCGTGGGGAACGCCCCGTGATTGACCTGAAATATAATCTGCTGAAGCACCCGAACATCCGCTATACCGAGGACGGCGGCGCAGCCCCTTACGACTACACCGCCGCCGACAATGCGCTGGACGATCTGCCCGGTGTACCCGAAAATTATGAACTGCTGGATATGGACGACTTTCTGCCCGCCGAACCCGCAGAAATGAAGCCAACCATACAAAGAATTCGGAGGTCTATATGAAGCTGAATCATAACAAAAAATCCGTGAAAATTTCTCACAGCCTGTTCATGCTGTACGCCGTGCTGGTGTGCGGCATTATTTTTGCTTTACCCGCGTTCGCTGCAGATGACCCGCTGGTGGTCGTGGAGAATCTCTCCACGTTCATCTTTTCGCTAATTCGTGCCGTGGGCCTTATCCTGCTGGGGTGGGGCATTGTGCAGGTCGGCCTGTCGTTGCAGAGTCACGACCCCAGCCAGCGCAGCCAAGGTTTCCTGACGCTGGCGGGTGGTCTGGTGATTACCTTCGCCAAGGAAATTCTCGACCTCATTACCGCGTGAGGACGGCACCAAGAGGAAGGACGGTGATGCCCTGTGGGTGAGTCATGGATCGTCAGCAACTTAAACGCCGCGCTCTCCACATGGAACGACAAACTGGCGGAGATATGGTCGCTGCTGACCGAAAGCCCGCAGACCTTCAAAGGCGGGCAAGTTTGGGGCGTGATGACCGGCATCCACAGCGCCTTGCAGGCAATCGGCTATGGGCTGCTCGTGCTGTTTTTTGCTGTGGGCGTTATGAAAACCTGCGGCAGCTTTGTGGAAGTGAAAAAGCCCGAACACGCCCTCAAACTGTTCATCCGCTTTGCGCTTGCCAAGGGCGCGGTGACCTACGGGTTGGAATTGATGCTGGCTGTATTCTCGATTGTGCAAGGAATGGTGTCCACCATTATTACCCAATCGGGCAGCTCCGGCATGAGCAGCGTGACGCTGCCGCAGGAGTTGATCGATGCCATCAACAACGTGGGCTTTTGGGATTCCATTCCGCTGTGGGCGGTCACATTGATCGGCGGGCTGCTGATAACAGTTCTGTCTTTTACCATGATTTTGACCGTCTACGGCAGAATGTTCAGCCTGTGGATGTACGCCGCCATTGCGCCGATTCCGCTGTCTACCTTTGCGAGTGAGCCTACAAGCAGCGTGGGCAAAAACTTCATCCGCAGCTATGCGGGTGTCTGTTTGCAGGGCGTGGTGATTGCCTTGTCCTGCATTATTTTCTCCGCCATTTCGTCCAGCCCGCCCGCCGTGGATACCGGTGCATCCGTTGTCACCGCTGTTTGGACCTATGTCGGGGAACTGGCATTCAACCTGCTCGTACTGGTGGGCGCCATCAAGGGCTGTGACCGCATCGTTAAGGAAATTATGGGACTATAAGGGGGCAATCTATGGAAATCAAAATACCGAAAGAAGTCCGCGACTACCACGAAAATATCTTTTTCGGGCTGAACACGCGGCAATTCATCTGCTCGGTGCTGGCTGTGGCGGTGGCTGTCGGCATCTACTTTGCCTTGCAGCCGTATGTTGGCACCGAGGAAATCGGCTGGATGTGCATCTTGGGCGCCGCACCGTTTGCCGCCTGCGGGTTCTTCACCTACCACGGAATGACCGCCGAACAGGTGCTTTGGGCGTGGTTCAAGTCTGAAATCCTCTGCCCGAAACGCCTTGTGTTCAAGTCCGACAGTTACTACTACGAAGCCATGCAGCCCGCCATCCGTGCGGGCATGAAACGAAAGAGAGGCAAGCCTATGAAGAAAAGCGAGGAAACCGCTTGATTAAAACCCTGTCAAAAGCGCAGAAGATGGAACGTGAAAAGTTCCGTATTCCGCGCAGCGTACAGGATGCCATTCCCATCCGCCGCATCTTTGCGGATGGAATTTTCCAAGTCGGCAACCAGTATTCCAAGACGTGGTCGTTTACCGACATCAACTACGCCATCGCCGGCAAAGAGGACAAGACCGCCATGTTCCTTGATTACTCGGAACTGCTGAACGCTCTCGATTCCGGCGCATCGGCTAAAATCACGATTTACAATCGCCGCATCAACAAGGCCGCGTTCGAGCGCAGTGTCCTGCTGCCCGACAAGGATGATGGTCTGGACGAATACCGCCACGAGTTCAACCAGATGCTGACCGCGCAGGTCACCGGCACCAGCAACAGCATTGTGCGGGAACGCTACTTGACCGTGAGCGTGGTAAAGCGCAACCCAGACGAGGCCCGCAGCTACTTTGCCCGCGTCGGCACGGATCTGGTGACGCACCTTGCCCAGCTTTCCTCGGTAGCAACCGAACTGACGCTGAACGAGCGCCTGCATATTTTCCGCGACTTTTTCAAGGCCGGGGAACAGGCTGCGGCGGAGTTCAATATCCACGAACACGCCAAACGCGGCCAGCATTTCAAAGATTGGTTCTGTCCCGACAGCATGGAGTTTGCCGCCGACCATTTCAAGCTGGATGCCCGCTATGGTCGGGTGCTGTATTTGCAGGACTATGCCAGCTACATCAAGGACAGCTTTGTGTCGGAACTCTGCGACCTTGACCGCGATCTGATGCTGTCCATCGACATCCTGCCTGTACCCACGGACGAAGCCGCCCGCCAGCTGCAAAGCACACTGCTGGGCGTGGAAACGAACGTTGCCAATTGGCAGCGCCGCCAGAATGCCAACAACAATTTTACCGCGACGATTCCTTACGACATGGAGTTGCAGCGCAAGGAAACAAAGGAGATGCTGGACGACCTGACCACCCGCGACCAACGAATGATGTTCGGGCTGGTGACACTGGTGCATCTGGCGGACAATAAGGAGCAGCTTGACAGCGACACCGAAACGCTCTACTCGACAGCCCGCAAGCACCTGTGCCAGCTTTCCACGCTGCGCTGGCAGCAGAAGGACGGTCTGGACACGGTGCTGCCTTACGGGCTGCGGAAAATCCAAGCCCTGCGCACCCTTACCACCGAAAGCACTGCCGTGCTGATTCCGTTCCGCGCACAGGAAATCATGCAGCCGCACGGTCTGTATTATGGGCAGAACGCCGTCAGCAAGAACATGATCGTAGCGGACCGCCGCTTGCTGCTCAACGGCAACAGTTTCCGTTTGGGCGTGTCCGGTTCCGGCAAGAGCATGAGCGCCAAGGAAGAAATCGTGCAAATCGCGCTCTCCACCGAGGATGACATCCTCATCCTCGACCCGGAGTCGGAGTTCGGCTATCTGACCGAAGCCCTCGGCGGTGAGGTTATCCGCATTTCGGCTACGTCCGACACGCACATCAATGCACTGGACATGGACCGTGCCTACGGTGATGAGCGCAACCCGATTGTGTCTAAATCCGAGTTTGTGCTGTCACTGTTTGAGCAGCTGATTGGTGACGGCATGGTGACGGCGAAAGAAAAGTCCATCCTCGGCCGCTGCACCGAGCAGGTGTACCTGCCCTACATTCGCAACGGCTATAAAGGCACACCTCCCACGCTGCAGGACTTTTACCGTCTGCTCCAAATGCAGCCCGAACCCGAAGCACAGGGGCTGGCGTTGTCGTCCGAGTTGTTCATTACCGGCACGCTGAACACCTTTGCCCGGCACACCAATGTGGACACACAGGCGCGGATCATTGCCTACGACATCCGCGAATTGGGCGAGCAGCTTATGCCGCTGGGAATGTTGGTGACGCTGGATGCGATTTACAACCGCGTGATCCAGAACTGGAAAAAGGGGCGCAGAACGTGGATTTTCTGCGATGAGTTTTACATTTTGTTCCGCTATGAGTACAGCGCGAATTTTTTCTACAAGCTGTGGAAACGCATCCGCAAGTACAACGGACTTGTGACCGGGTTGACGCAGAATGTGGACGAGTTGCTGCGCTCCGACACCGCCCGCCTGATGCTGGCAAACTCGGAATTTTTGGTGATGCTGAACCAGAGCGCCACCGACCGCGCGGAGTTGGCCAAGCTGCTGAATATTTCAGATAACCAGCTTGGCTATGTGACGAATGTCCCCGCAGGCTGTGGCCTGATTCGCTGCGCAGGGAATATCGTGCCTTTTACCAACAGTTTCCCGAGGGGCACCAAGCTGTACAGCCTGATGACAACCAAGCCGGACGAACAGAGAAAGGGGTAAGAACATGGGGCATAATAACAAAGGGCCGCCGAAGTAAGGGCAAGAAGTTTCACTTGTCTGCTGCAAAAAACTTTTGTTGAGAATGAGATACTATTGAAATTTGCTTGCATATTTTTTGTTTTCCTGTATACTGGATTTAGAAAAACTGTTACTTTTTGTCTTTGTTGATGACAGTGGGTGTCTTATGTACAAAATTTTAGTTGTGGATGATGAATCTATCGAGAGGGAAGGAATCTCGTTTCTTATAGAAAAGTATAAATTTCCGTTGGAGGTGGCACAGGCAACCAATGGGAAAACCGCATTGGAATATATGCGGACACATCCTATCGACATCTTACTGACTGATGTAAAAATGCCGCAGATGGATGGGCTGGAACTGGCGCGGTGCACGTTTGAAAAATACCCGGACGTGCGGATTCTTGTGTTCAGTGCGTATGGAGAATTTGAGTTTGCAAAAAAAGCAATGGCGGCACAGGCGGTCAGTTATTTGTTAAAACCCATTGAAGTGGAAGAATTTCAGCGTATAATGACGCAGATTATCGCCCAATGTGATGAACTTGCTGACAAGAAAAAGGCAGAACAGCAGCGCAGCGAGGATTACCGGCAGCAGCTCCTGTTCCGGCTTGTGACGGGCACCGGGCTGGCAAAGACTCATACGGCGGCAGAACTTTTTGCTGGGCAGACATTGTGTTTGTTGCATATCCAGACGGAAAGTGATTTTTTTGCTACGGGTGAAGAAACTTTCTGCAAAATTGCGAAAAGCAGACTTTCGTGCGAATTTGAATATATCAACACCTATCCGGACGAATCTTTCATTCTGCTGCATGGAAAGTATGATATATCGGCGCATGCTGCGGACAAGCTGGCTCTTATACAAAGAGACCTGCAGCAGGCGGGCTGCGTGGCTTCCCTGCTGTTAGGAATGGTTTTCTCCGGAGCAGAGAATATTCCCACTCATGCGCAGACGCTGGTAAAAATCCGCGACGAGCTGTATGAAGCCCCTAACGCTATACTTTTGGAAAAAGAGGTGCGGGAATCCGTCAGCTACTACGCCGAATCGATTGAAAAGCGCCGTGCGGAAGTTCAGGCGGCCCTCAATGATCATCACCCGGAAATCTTTCTCTCGTCTGCCCAGCGGTTGATACAGCAGCTGGGGCAGAACCGTGCTTTAAGCAAAATGTACTTGTACCATGTTCTGTATGATTTGCTTTCACAGTTGTATCAGGCATACGGTGTGCAGGATACGTCGGAAATCGGACGCGGGATCAGCCGTGTATTAAGCTGCAATTCTGCAGAAGCAATGTGCGGAGTCTTGGAAGAAATTGTAGCAGCACTGCAGGGAAAGCCGGAACCGCAGGCAGCAGACAGCTCTGCGATTATCCGGCAGGTCCAGAAGATTGTCGATGCCGAATACGGCGAACCGTTAAGCCTGGAATACATCGCGGAAAAAGTATATATTACGCCTTCGTACCTGAGTTACATCTTTAAGCAGATGACGGGGCAGAATCTTATCAAATACATCACAGACCTGCGTATGTACAAGGCCCGGCGCATGGTAGCAGATGGCAATTTGAAAATTTCCCAAATTGCCAAGAACTGCGGTTACGACAACCCCTCCTACTTCAATAAGCTGTTCAAGAACTATTTCGGCGTAACGCCCCGCCAGTACAGGGAGGGCGAACGCGATGAAAGCATTGTATAAATGGTTCGCCTATAAGCTGCCTATTCGCAGTAAGCTGCTGATCAGCTTCAGCATTCTGGTTATGGTGCCGATCCTTGGGCTGGGCATTTACAGCTACCAGCAGTCGAAGGAAAACACCGAGCGCCAAATACGCAGCACCATGGAAAGCAATCTGACCCGTTTGACCTCTGAGCTGGACACACGCTTTCAACGCGAAGCCTCCACGATACGATTTCTTGCCTATAATCTGACCTTCCGCGACGCGCTGGAAAACAGCGGCTATGACGCTGTTGCAATGGCGCAGGTGATGAACACCTCGATAGAGCCGACGTTCTGGTACTTTATTGCAGGAGATTCCTATATCAAGGGAATGGAGGTGTACTCCACAAAGGTACGGGATAAAGTCGGAAACTTTCTGCGTCCTGTGGACGAGCAAACCGTACAGAAAGACTGGTATCAACAGGCACTTGACAGTTATGCAACCCATTGGACCTATGACGGCTCAGAGATTTGTGCAAACCGTGCTATACTGGATACCCATTCCAGCAGTGAGGTGATTGCTGTTTTCCGGATGTTCTGCTATCCGGCATCGCTTCTGGATGCCGCCGACAGTATGGATTATCTGGACAACGGTATTCTTATCGCTGATGAGAACGGTCAGATTGTGTACACAAAAGACAGTGGCGTGACTTCACTGGATCAGGCCGTACAACAGCTGGCAAAAGAAAACACGGAGTCTGCCGACCTGGAGCAGGGGCTGCTCTATAGCAGCCGTATGGAAGTCAGCGGCTGGAGCATTTATTACTATCTGGACAAAGAAAACATCACAAAAGAATTGCAGCCGATTTTGAATACAACGATTTTAGTGGTGTTGATTTGCCTGTTCCTTTCCATTGCAGTCATTAACCTGTTGGCTACAGCCCTGACCCGCCGCATCCTGAAATTACAGGAGTACGCAGAATATGTGGCAGAAGGGCATCTGGACAAAGAGCTTTCTACCACGGATACAGATGAAATCGGCGTGGTGACAAACAGCATGGGGCAGATGACGCACCGGCTGAATGATATGATCCATCAGGTCTATACGATGGAGATCGAAAAGAAAGCCAGTGAACTGCGGGCGCTGCAGGCTATGATCAACCCGCACTTCCTGTACAACAGCCTGTCCAACATCAAATGGAAGGCGCTGCGCTCCGGCAATGATGACATCAGCGAGATAACGGGATTGCTGGCAAAATTTTACCGTACCTGCCTGAATAACGGGCAGCCACTGACCACAGTGCGTTCTGAGTTGGAGAACATCAGAGCTTATGTGCGTATCCAACAAATGACCCATGATAACAAGTTTGATGCAGAATACGACATTGAGGAAAGCCAGCTTGATTACCGGATGCTCAACTTCATGCTGCAGCCCATCGTGGAAAATGCCGTCAAGCACGGCTTAGAGTATGAGGAAGAGGACGGCAAAGGGCATATCCGCATCGAATGCCGCGGCGAGGATGACTTCATCGTGTTCCGCGTCATCAACAATGGCGGCGCTATCGACCTGCAAAAGGTGGCCGAAGTCATGCGCACCCCCGGTACAGGGTACGGTATTTATAATATCTGTGAACGCATTGAGCTGTATTACGGTCCCGGCAGCGGACTTTTCCCCTCTATCACAGAGGACGGCGAGACCTGCTTTACGCTGAAACTGAACCGCACATTGGAAAAAGACTTGCCATCTGAAACCTGATTGCACCCCACCGATACAATTTCTGTCGGTGGGGTGTTCTGTAAAATAGTGTTAGTTTTCGAAAAAATGTTCTATTTCGCATTTTGGACATTTCGGGTACAATAAAGCCATCGAAAGCAGAACACACTGCAAGGAGGAAAACAAACATGAAAAAAGCAATCGCATCCGTGCTCGCAGCGTCGATGGCTCTGTCCCTCGCCGCCTGCGGTGGCTCCTCTACCGCCACCTCTAGCAGCACCGCCACTGAGAGCACTGCCAGCAGCACTACGGCAGAAAGCACCGCATCCGGTGACAAGGTTACGCTGCGCATGACCTACTGGAACAGCGAGGACACCGTCAAGGCACTGCTTGACTATCTGGGCGAGGCTGTTCCCGATGTTCAGATCGAGTATCAGTTCATCGACAACTCCAACTACGACACTATCGTGGATACCCAGCTTTCTGCTGGTGAAGGTCCTGACATCATCTGCGAATCTCCCGCTTCTGCCCTGAAGCACGCAAAACTTGGCTATCTGGCCGATGTGAGCGACCTCGGCGCGAAGTTCTCTGATGCCGGCACTTCCGTTTACAGCTATGACGGCAAGACTTACGCATTGCCCGGCATCTCTTGGTTCGAGGGCATCTACTACAATGTTGATCTGTTCGAGCAGAACAACATTGCACTGCCCACCACCTTTGACGAGTATCTGGATGTCTGCAAGAAGTTCCAAGACCTCGGCATCAAGCCGCTGGCTGCCGGTCTGAAATCTTGGGAGCCGATGCTGAAGAACTCCATGGCGTTTGTCACTGCCGAGTACCTCTCCACTGATGAGGGCAAAGACTTCGGCGGCAAATATCGCGAGGGTCAGGCTACTCTGAACGGCACTTGGAATCCGTACCTCGAAAAGTGGAGCGAGATGATCACCAGCGGTGTTTACACCACCGATATGACCGGTATCGACCACGATCAGGCTCTGGAAGAGTTCGCCACCGGCAATGCCGCTATGTTCTGCTCCGGCCCGTGGGATCTGGAGGCCATCCAGTCCAAGAACCCCGACCTCAACCTCAACATGATGCCTTTCTACGGCACCAAGGCCAGCGCTGGCTGGCTGATCGGCGGCCCCGGCTGCGGCTTCGCCGTTAACGAGAACAGCGCCAACAAGGAAGCAGCCCTCAAGGTTCTGGCTGCTATCGCTACCGAGGAAGGTCAGAAGGCCCTGTGGGAGAACAACCAGGGCGGTTCCTCCTACATGAGCGGTGTTTCCTTCGACCTACCTGAGGTCTACTCCAGCGTTTCCACTGCCATCAACGCCGGCAATGTCTACTGCCCCTGGAACGAGTGGGGCGCTGCTGCTGGTGCCCACGAGGATTACGGCACCGAGATGCAGAAGTACCTGCTGGGTGAGGAAGACCTCTCCGCCGCGCTCTCCAATGTCGATGCTGCCGTTGCTGAGCTGCTGAGCAAGTAATCCGATCCGTACCCATGGCCTCAAACTTTCAATCGAGGGTTTGAGGCTCTTTTTTTCAAAAAACGGAGGTCAGAAATGCCTACTAAGACCCAAAAGAAGTATGTGCCTGGTTCGTTGGGCAAATACTTCGCCATGTTTGTGGCACCGGCGCTGATCGTGTATCTGGTGTTCAGCATTGTGCCGTTCCTGTTTACGATCTATTACAGCTTTACCGATTATACCGATATGAACCCTGTAAATCTGCACTTTACGGGTCTTGCAAACTACATAAAAGTCCTTGGTTCCCCGCTGATGCGCACAGCTATTAAAAACTCGCTGATTTACGCCGTGGTGCTGACCGGGGCGCAGGTCGTGCTGGGTCTGCCGCTGGCTGTCATCCTGAATATGAAACTGCGCACCCGCAATCTGCTGCGCGCAACCTTCTTTTTCCCGGCGGTATTCTCCTCGCTGATCATCGGCTACCTGTGGAACTTCATCCTTTCGTCCTCCAACTACGGTCTTATCAACAACCTGCTTGCTAAGGTTGGGCTGCCGACTTTCAACTTTTTCACCTCGCAAAACGCACTTTACTCTGTCCTGCTCACGCAGATTTGGCAGTGGACCGGCTGGGCTATGGTCATCTTCCTTGCCAACCTGCAGAGCATCTCGGGCGATTTGTACGAGGCAGCAGAGATCGACGGTGCCAGCGGCTTCACCCGCTTTTTCCGTATCACCCTGCCGCTGATGTGCCCCTCGGTCAAGATCGTGGCGGTCACCGGTTTGATCGGCGGCATGAAGGCATTCGATGTCATCTACTCGATGACCAGCGGCGGCCCCGGCGATGCCACCCAGACCGTTATGATGGTCATGATGCGCAAGGGCATCTCGGACGGCTTCTACAATCAGGGCGCGGCGTTCGGCGTTTGCTTCTTCGTTGTCGTTATGATTTTGAGTGCTATCATGAACACGATTATGCAGAAATGGAGTGACTCTATTCAATGAATACGCGTAAATTTGAAAGACGCGGCCTGATCATTACCGAAACATTGATGGTCTTGCTCGCTGTTCTCTGGGCTGTCCCTATTTACTATCTGATCGTCACAACGCTGAAATCCCCCGCGGAGGCTACCGCCAGCCCGCTGGCACTGCCCAGTACTATCAATCTGCAAAACTATATCGACGCATGGCAGAAGATGGAATTTCCCCGTGCGTTTGCCAACACACTGTTTATCACGGCAATGAGCGTCTTTCTCATCGTGCTGTTCGGCAGTATGGCCGGGTATGCACTGGCGCGCACAAGCTCCAAGCTCGGCGGCCGACTGTTCCTGTTCTTTCTGGCCGGTCTGGTTGTGCCGTTTCAGATGAACATTGTCAGCTTGTACAAGATCGTCAAGGCGCTGCACCTGATGAACAGCCCCTTCGCCGTCATCCTTGTCGATGTGGCTGTGAATATGCCGCAGGCGGTGTTCCTCTTCCGTGAATTCGTTCACTCTACGGTGCCTGTTGAGCTGGAGGAGGCCGCTGAGATCGACGGCTGCGGCACGATGCAAAAGTTCTTCACCATTGTATTCCCGCTGCTCAAGCCGGTAATGGCTACCGTTATCATCATCGTTACGCTGAATGTCTGGAACGAGTTTATGACCCCGCTGCTCTTCCTGCAGAGCCGTGCCAACGATGTCATCCTGCAGGAGGTTTCCCGCAACATCGGTCAGTTCTCCACCGACTGGACGGCTATGTTCCCGATGATGATGCTGGGCGTTGCACCTTTGATGATCTTCTATCTGTTCATGCAGAAGTATATTATTGCCGGTGTTGCTGCCGGTGCTGTGAAAGGGTAATTGAAAATGAAAATCACGGATTTTGGTAAAATCATGGTAATCGTTCCCCATCAGGACGATGAGCTGCTTTTGACGGCCGGTGTGCTGTATTCGGCTGCCCATGCGGGGCTGAACCCCCATGTGGTAATGGTGACCAACGGCGACTACGGCTGCCACGACCACAGCGTAGGCTATGCGCGTCTGCGTGAAACATTGACGGGCGTGGAAATGCTGGGGGTTCCGAATGAGCAGGTGACATTCCTTGGCTATGCCGATACCGGTATGCCGCGGGCAGAGAGCTTTCTTGCGGGCTTGTATGACGAAACCGATGAGAACAAGGTTCATCCCTCCCACTGCGGCACGGAGACCTACGGTCTGCCCGAAAAGCCGGATTTCCACGCGCAGCATTTCGGTATGCCTGCGGCGTATACAAAAGCCTGCTTTGTGCAGGATCTGAAAGCCGTACTCGATGAAATCGAACCGGACAGCATCATTACCACGGCACTTTGCGATACCCACGGTGACCACAGCGGGCTGTACCAGTTTATCTGCGATGAACTGCGCAGCCGCCGTGCGGGCGGCAAAAAGGTCCCGACCCTCTATACCGGCATTGTCCATTCGCCCGCTGGGGATGAAAACTGGCCGCTGCGTGACGGTGTTCGTCCGCTGACCTGCCCGGAGGGGCTGGAGGCCGCCAGTACCCTGCGTTGGGATGACCGCATTATTTTGCCCGTCCCGCAGGAAATGCTGAACGAAGATCTGGCGCAGAACCTCAAGCACCGCGCCATTTCCTGCCATAAAACGGCCTTAAAGCCGGATGCCGTGGATTTTCTGTATTCGTTTGTAAAAGCAGACGAGGTATTCTGGAAAGTAGACCTGTAAGGAGAATTTGCAATGGATACCAACAAAACCCCAATTTATCCCTTTGAGCCTTGGAATGTATCGGAAGATCACCTTGATCTTGCGATGAACTACCGCAACGAAACGACGTTTGCGCTTTCCAACGGCTATATCGGCACCCGCGGCACCCATGAGGAAGCCTACGATTTTGACGAGCAGCACGGCTTGGAGGGCAATTTCCTCAATGGTCTGTATGAGCAAGAGCACGTCCGCTATGGCGAGTGGAACTTCGGCTTCCCGACCGAAAGCCAGACGATCCTGAATGTGCCGAACTGCAAGACGATTCGTCTTGTGGTGGACGGTGAGCCTATGGACATCCGTACCGGCACACTGCAAAATTACCGCCGCACACTGGATATGAAGCACGGTCAGGTCGTGCGCAGCTTTGAATGGACCTCCCCCAACGGTAAAACTGTCCGGGTGGAAAATACCCGCTTTGTCAGCCTTGCACACAAAAACCGCATGGCACAGCGCTACAGCGTTACCCCCGTGAACTTCAGCGGCACGCTGACGCTGCACAGCGCACTGGACGCCGATGTGGAAAACCATACTCGTACCACAAATCCGCTGGTGGACTACGGTCCGTTTGGGCGTCATCTGCTGCCCGATGCACTGACCGCCGATGACAAAACCATGACCTGCCAAAGCACCGCTGTCAACAGCAAGCTGGCGATGGCCTGCGGCTCGGTGCATCTGCTCTCGGAGGCGGCAGCTGCGACCCGGCATCAGGCAAACGATGTCGATGCTTGGATCGAATACGATTTTGCCGCCAAGCAGGGTCACACGATCACACTGGAAAAGCTGACCGTCTACACCGACTCCCTCGATATGGACAAGGACGCCATGCTCCCGTTTGTGAATGAGGAACTGACTGCCTTTGCCGCTGACGGATATGATAAGGAGTTTGCCGCCCACGCTGCCATGATGGAACATTTCTGGGAGACTGCCGATATTCGCGTGGACGGCGATGTGCCTCTGCAGCAGGGACTGCGCTTCAACCTGTATCATATCATGCAGGCATCAGGACGTGATGGCAGAACAGGTATGGGTGCCAAAGGCTTGTCCGGCGAAGGGTATGAGGGTCACTACTTCTGGGACACCGAAATGTATGTCCTGCCGGTCTTTGTCTATACTCAGCCGGAGCTTGCACGCAGTCTGCTGGACTACCGCTACAGCACCCTGGATAAAGCGCGCGACCGTGCCCGTGTACTGGGGCATCCCATCGGTGCATTGTATCCTTGGCGCACGATCAATGGTGAGGAAGCATCTACCTACTTCCCGCTGGGTACGGCGCAGTACCACATCAATGCGGATGTGGCCTATGCGTTCCAGCTCTATGTTACTGTCACCAACGACATTGACTACCTTGCCGACAAAGCAGCCGAGGTTCTGTGCGAAACGGCCCGCGTCTGGGCGGATGTAGGCTGCTTTGCCGAGTGCCGCGGCGGCAAATACTGCATCTGCTCCGTGACCGGTCCCGATGAGTATAATGCCATTGTGGACAATAACTTCTATACGAACCTGATGGCACAGCAGAACCTGTATGCCGCCGTCAACGCGCTGGAAACGCTGAAGGAACAGCGCCCCGATGCTTACCAAAAGCTGATCGAAAAAATTCGGCTCGATCCGGACGAGCCTGCCCTGTGGAAAAAGACTGCCGATGCTATGTATTTTGCTTATGATGAAAAGCGGCAGGTCTATTTGCAGGACGATGGCTTTATGCTACGCAAGCCGTGGGACGATTCCCGTATTCCGCCGGAAAAGCGGCATCTTCTGTACGAAAACTACCACCCGCTGTTCATCTACCGCCAGCGAATGAGCAAGCAGGCCGATGCCATCATGGGTATGATGCTGTACAGTGCGTTGTTTACCGATGAGGAGCTGCTGCGCAATTACGACTTCTATCAGACCGTAACGCTACATCATTCTTCGCTTTCCACCTGCATCTTTGGTATTCTGGCAAGCCGTATCGGACGTCACGAGGACGCCTACACCTATTTTGCCCAGTCTGCCCGGATGGATCTGGATGATTACCATGACAACTTCTACGCCGGTATCCATGCCGCCAATATGGCCGGCACATGGCAGAGCATTGTCTTTGGCTTTGCCGGTCTGCGTCTTGTAAACGGCGTGCCGGAGTTCAAATTCTATATTCCCGAAGCGTGGAACGGCTATCACTTCACAGTGAAAATCAAAGAGTCCGTACTGGCAGTGGATGTGCTGCCGGACGGCTGGAACATCACGTTGCAAAGCGGCGATGCTGTCAACTTCCTTGTCGAGGGCAAGCCTTACAAACTGACCGAGAAAGGGGCAACCTGCCATGAAGCACTATAAAGCAATCTTTTTTGATTGGGACGGCACAGCGGTTCTCTCCCGCAAAGCGCCTGTCGAGGATGCCGTCAACGCAATGCGCCCGCTGCTGGATAAAGGGGTAAAGCTCTGCATCGTCAGTGGTACGACCTACGAGAACATTGCAGGCGGAAAGCTGCACAGCCATTTTACGCCGAAGCAGCTGGAAAACCTGTATCTCGGTCTGGGACGCGGCGCGTTCGACTATGGGTATGATGCCGCAGGGCAGCCGACCATCCTTGTTGACCGTGTGCCGGATGCCAAGGGCATCCTTGCCGTACACGATGCCTGCTACCGCATCCACCGCGAGCTGTTGGAAAAATACGGCATGAACACCGATATTGTTTTCAGCCGACCGAATTACTGCAAGATCGACCTGATGCCCGCCAACAACCGCGGCGAGAATCTGTTTTTACAGGAGGGTGAGGCCGCCCGCCTGCAGCACATCCTGCAGCAGCACGGCATTGTCAGTATTGAAACGGTCATTGCGATGGCAGAATCCTTCGGTACGCCGGAAATGCCGCTGCGCGCCACGACCGATGCAAAATACTTGGAGGTCGGTCCCACCGGCAAAAGTGACAATGTCGATGCTCTGTTTGCCCGTTTTGGCTTTGCTGCCGAAGATTGCTGCTTCTGGGGTGATGAGTTTATCGGCGTCACGGATTCCATCTTCGGCAGTGATGCCGGTATGCTGACCGAAACGACCCAAAACGGGGATTTCTACGATGTCTCCGAACTGAAGGGCGTAAGACCCGAACAGGTAAAACACCTTGGCGGCGGCATTGCAACTTTTTTGAACTTTCTGCAGGAGCAGTAAATGAATAATGGAATATGGTGCCGGGAGGTGATAATAAAAAAAGTAACTTTTGCAATGGAACGTACAGATTATGAAAGGGGCAATAATTGTGAAGCATAACATTTACAAGCTTTTATCACTTGCACTTATGCTTATGGCCTGTGCAGTATTTATGAGCACAGCTGTATACGCAGAAGACTACCCCGCGAATCCCGTAGAAAAAGAAGGCTATACGCTGGATTTTCAAGAAGAATTCAATGAACCAACCTTGGACACCACGAAATGGACAGACTACTATTTGCCTCATTGGTGCGAAGATCCGTCCACAGCAAAGGCAAACTACCGTATTGAAGATGGTTGCCTTGTAGAGTACATTACTGAAGATCAAGAGGCTTGGTGCCCTGCTCATGACGGTACGGTGAAATCTTCCGCTATTATGTCTTTTGACAAAAGCTGGATTCACAATTTTAGCGGAACATCCGACAATCATGACCGTGAAACATGGTATGGCTATAAAACCACTTATGGCTATTTTGAAATGCGTGCAAAGCTCGCCAATTGTGGTGGCGGTGGTCATCAGGCATGGTGGCTGGTTGGTATGCAACAGGATACCAATGATTGGTTTAATTCTCAGCAAACTGGTGAAATCGACATTCTTGAAACATTCTTTGACCGGAGTAATAATTGGCGTATAGCCGCTTATGGATGGAATGATCCCAATTTTTTGAACAGCTGGCAGATTACGGATTCCGCACTTCCTTACGGAAATCCTGCTGATGAATTCCATATCTATGCTGTTGACTGGACACCGGATAGCCTTAAGTTCTATTATGATAATCAGCTGTATTATACTATCGACAATGCACCTGATTATGATATGGGTATGATTCTGAACATTTATACGGACGCAGGTTCTGGCACACACAATGATGTTTGGCCCAAAGAATGGGCTGTAGATTATATCCGTGTTTGGAAAGCCAATGAGGGCTACCAGAAGGAGACTAAGGAATATAATATTCTGAATCGCCAGACAGGGCACTATATGTATATTGATCCCGAAGTCGAGGAGGTCAAGTACGGCCCTATCACGGAAGATAACGAAGCCTATGCAAAATGGGAAAAAGTCAAACGCGGTGACTATATTCTCTTAAAGAACTGCAAAACTGGTGAATATATCCACATCGAAAATCAGACAGGATATGTTGAACATGGTGTGGTTCCATCAACATGGTGGAGCGCACAATGGAAAGAGTCTGAAGTTGACGGATATACACGATTGGTTAACCGCTGGAAACCAGATTACTCGATTCATACCGAAGATTATCAGTGGCTGATACAGTATGGTAATGTCCCAACAACTTACTGGACAAGCCAGTGGAGTTTTATTCAGGTGAGTTGATTCGAAAGCTAATGACAACTGCATAAACAAATAAAACCGGATAGGGTGATTAGTATCAAATCACCCTATCCGGTTTTGTTTGGAGTTCTTTATATGTAAAGGCCGTGCAGCCTTGTTTGTTGTCTGGCCTTGACCGAGCGATTGCTCTGGCATGGTCTAAGGCTCAGTGCGTAATACTTGCGGGAAGCAACCCGTGTCTGTTTCTTGGTTACAAGTATAGTATACCAGCAGTTTGTGTGCGGAGTATAAAAGACTCTTGAACGATTTTGAAATTTCCTATAAACAAAATATGACCGAGGTGATGCAATGAAAAAAATCAAAGAAAAACCATCAGGGCGCATACCCAAAGAAAACGTCGCGGGGATTATCCCCAAGGCAGCGTTGAAAAAAGCATGGACAGAGGCTAAAGAAAAACGTAATGTCCCTATGGAAAAGCAGGATGGTTCTGATGCGCAAGGAGCCTACTCGGAGGCAGAACAAGCCAGAGAAAATATAGCTGACAGAGCAACTGCCGCCATTAGTGACAACATTGATTTCAGCTATAAGCAGGGCCGACAGCTGGCCCAAAAGCAATATGAAAAGCGCAAGCAACAGCGCTCTGCCGAACGGGCCGCAGAAGAACGTGCCCACGCCGCCACAGAGCGCCGTGTCGGCCCCGAACCGGGCATTGGCGGCAAGCTACTCGATGCCCGCAGTCCCGCGCAGTGTGGGGAAGATTTGCCCCGCAAGCACGCGAAAGAAAAAGCCACAACCATTAAGGCTGCACCAAATGATATTCGCGGTGTAAGCTATGAGCAAAAACAAGTCCGCACTGTGGCCAACGAAACTGTGCGGAATATAACAACACAGACACAATTACAAAATCCTGCCAACCGAACGATGGCGGCTTTCCAACGCCAAGCCACAACCCTACAGCAGAAAACCAAAGCCACGCTTTCCGCAATCCGTCATTTCATCGAAAATCTGCGCAGTCTTGTAACAGCAATTACTGCGGGCACAAGCATTGCACTAAGCATAGTTATCATAGTCTGCCTTGTCGCCTTTGTGTCCGGCTCGGCTTATGGTATATTTTTTTCTGCCAATGCCCCTGATAAAAATGCAATCTCCGTGCAGGAGGCTGTGGAAACCCTAACAGACGAATACCGTGACAGGCTGGAGGAAATCTCCGACAGTGTACAGCACGACCGCCAAGACGTTACCGCCAATGATGATGTATATTACATCCGCTGGCAGGACGTCCTGACGGTCTTTTCTTCGTATGTGTCCGGGGACGAACACGGCTCCCCGGTGGCCTCGCTGGAAAAAGAACAGATGGATACGTTGCGGGAAATTATGTGGGCAATGAACGCAGTTGATTATTCTACCCACACCGAAACAGCAACCATAGAATCAACAGATGCAGACGGCGAACCAACCACCACAACCATAACCGAAACTGTGCTTGTGATAGAACTGACCCACAAAACACCGGACGAGATGGCCGCAGACTATCACTTCAACGCCCGTCAGAGCAACTATTTGCAGCTTTTGCAGAACCCGCAATATGAATCGCTCTGGGCAGAATTGCTCGGCGGCTTTGCACAAGGTGACGGCGAAATTCTATCCCCGGACAACACCAGAACCCCAACCGGCACGCTACAATGGCCGCTGCCGGTGGCCGGAACAATAACTTCCCAATTCGGACATCGGGTAGACCCCATCACCGGCGAAGTCAGCTCCCACACCGGCACCGACATTGCCTGTGCCGAGGGTACGCCGATCCTCGCCGCCGCAGACGGAACCGTCACCGTTGCCAACGGTCTTGACAGCTGGGGCGGCAGCTACGGTTACTATGTCCAGATTGACCACGGCGGCGGGCTGGAAACACTGTACGCACACTGTTCGTCCATCTGCGTCACTACCGGTCAGCAGGTACAGGCCGGAGAGGTTATCGGCTATGTTGGGCACACCGGGCGGGCAACAGGCAGTCATCTGCATTGGGAAGTATTGATAAATAAAATACGAGTAGATGCCATGAACTTCTTTATCTAAGTGGCAATCTGAAGGTGTAATCAGAAATTTATAGAAAAACTGTATTTGTCTCCACGATCGATTGACTTTGTGTATGCAATTATTAGGATATTATTTTGCTTTAATGTGTCAGTAAAAGAATAGAAACTGACTATTGGCTGGTCGTAGATGCGTGATTTGACAAAGGAGCATTACCATGAACGGTATAAACGACACCTGATTCTTGTAGCAGTATGTGCATCGGCAACTATCGAAATGCCATGCACAGAAATGTGCAGGAAAGAGGAAATCTATGGAATTCTTCCAAAAGTATGTGTGACGAACATAGTACTGTGGTAGAAAGTCGCAGAGACGTGGGAATGTTTCAACGCCTTTATGGAGTAAGTGTCTAAGGTGTGGGATAAAGAAAAAGGTACATGTAGGTTTCATTAAAATCTAAGGTAGAAGGAGTGCCTACATATAAAAAGGAGCTCCTTCTATCCTTATCGTCTGTTAATGCGCGCGGTCTTATTGTTCTTAGGCAAAAGTTGTAGATTACTTTTCTACTTCATGATAGAATTTTTAAGGTTGGAATCATCAAAATTACAGGGAAATCCTTGAAAAAGCAGAATAAAAGGTGCATTATTATACTAACTATAAAATAAAATGAATTCTGTAAAATTATTTGATATAAAGAAGAAAAAACTGAAACCGATGGAGTGATGAACCATGGATAATCTTATACTGAAGAAAGAAGCCTTTTCGCCATTTGTCGTGTCTGTTTTGCGACAAATGGCAGCGCAGCGCAGACAGAAAATCATTTTCGATAAAGTTATGGTGGCCCATACAGCCAGTAGTCTACCTGATGAATATTTAATGTTCGATGCTGTGGCACCAAATGGATTTGAATCTTTTGGCGGATATATTTATTTTGAATTCAAGAATCCTCGGTCTGGATCGTCAGAAGCAAACCGTATTGAAAATTTCAGAAAAAGAATCCGAAAGGTAAGTCGGAATCAAGAGCCGATCGGCATTCTTATTATTAACGGTGGGATTGATACACTTGCGAAACGTTCCGAATCAGCTTTCCTTAACAACGAGATTCCCATATATGTATGGGGTCGGGAAATTATTGAAGAGTGGATTCGGGAATACCCTGTTGATTACAGTAATGCGGTTAACCTATCAAATATAAGGAAAAACAAAGAATCATCCTATATCCCAAACATTACGAAAATTGATTTTGAAGAAAAGAAACGGAAAAACCTGGATGCCGTAATGCACATCGTGGAAAAAGCCGAAAACTTTGCACTTGTATTAGGTGCTGGAATATCTGTTGATCCTGGCGCAAAAAGTTGGGATGAGCTACTTAATCAATTTACAACTGAACTGCAAAGACAAAGGCTAATTGATGACGGTAAAGCCTTAAGCAAGAAAATTGGTGGCTCAAGCCTTATTACTGCACAATTTTGCAAAGAACTTTATTCAACAGAAGATGATTACTATTGGGCAATTCACGAGGGTCTGTACGCGAAAAGAAAACCGCTCAACAGTAAATACACCATTTATCATATAGCACAAATCATTTCGAAATGTCAATGGAAAAAGCATTTTCGTGTGTTGACCTACAATTACGATGACTATTTGGAAACATATTTAAAAAGCGAAAAGATTTCACATTGCACATTATATAATGAGGAATGCGAAATAGATGATTCGCTACCGATATATCATGTACATGGATACATGCCGCAGGTTAAATTTAAAAGCCACATGTTGGATTCTCATAAGGATTCCATTTTCTTGACAGAACAAAACTATAATGATTTATACAACAACCCATATAGCTGGCAAATAGCCAGCCAGCTGTCTTTCTTTCGAGAAAATATCTGCTTGTTCGTTGGATGCAGCCTAGCAGACCCTAATATAAGACGATTGCTGGAAATAACATACCGAAAGACAAAGGTACACTACGCGATTCTGTCAAAAGAAAATCTGACAAGCAAAGACTTGATGAAGGCCTCCAATCACTTTGCGCGTTTAGGTGTTGAGATTATATGGGTAAATGATTTCGACGAAATTCCGATTCTTTTACAAAACTTCTATCGATGAAATAGAGGAATCCACTGACAAAACAAGCAGCTGCCCGTCGGTTCACTGACCGGCGGGCGGCTATTTTTGTTTACGCCCATTTAAAATCAACGCCTGCAATATCTTTATGATATGAATTTCACACAGAAGTGTTATGTTTATCATTATCATTGTCACGCATTTTCTCAATAGCGTTTTTTAGTAATGGGGGAATCGATGCGCCCATTTTTTCAGCGTTTTCCAAAATACTCCCCAGTTCAGATACAATGTACCAAAACAGGACGATTGGCGTAAGCAACATGTCATAATTAAAAGGAAGGGTAAGTCCTGAAATATGATTCAGCGTTAGCCCAAGCAAAATATCGGTCAAGACACTGACAAAAACCATAATAATGCTCCCTCCTTTATGCCACAAGCCTTGCCTGGCTTTATGGGAACTCCATTCGCCATTTTTAATAGCTTGTGCTGTGCCGGTTAGACAATCCAGCATCATGCAAGCCGCATACAAAACGACAAGCCAGCCAAGCCAGCCGTGCATTGCGGCCCATAACCCAATAGCACCAACACCGGCAGCCTTTTCAACAGAATCTGTTTGCATACCTCAATAAATTCTCCTTTTGCTCATTTACTATTCAAAGAGAGTAAATACCGCAAAATGTAAACTCGATTTACATTTTACAGCATTTACTCTCTTTACTTTTTGAGTGGCCGCTCAAAAAGATTAAAAAAGGAGAATAAAAATGGCATACGAATTTAACCATTACTACGAGATTCAGAACGTAGCTACGGGTAAATATGTGAACGTTCTGGGCAATCACGAGGATGGTACCGTAAAAAACGGTGAAACAGTTAACCTTTTTAGCTGTACAAACAATCCTGATCAGCGCTGGGCGCTGGAAAATTTCGGTAGCAATGGCAATGTCCGCATTGTTTTGCAGCGGGGAGAAGGCTGGTACGCGTTGAACTATAATACGCGAAACACCAATTGCATCGTTTGGCACCTGAATACCGCAGACGATACTGATACGGTTATTACTACCGTAGAGGTAGAAAATCGCCCCAATACTTATTATCTTATGCTGCGTGATCGCAGCATTTACCTGACGGCCGTTGGTACTGCCCTAAAATGGAGTGCCTATACGGGCGAAAAAGAGCAGATGTTCACCATTTTGGAACCTGGCACCGGCAGCGGTGGCAGTGATAGCGGAGAAGTCTCTAATGTTCCTGATTCGAAGCTGGTAACCAAATTTATTCCGGCTTACGAAGGAAATTACACGAAAGACCGCAAAGCACAGGGTGGGGCTATTTCTGAAATCACGATTCACCATTGCGCAAGCATTTTGACCATTGACGCTCTGGGCGCACTGTGGCAGCGTGAAGGACGAAAAGGATCTTCTCACTACGGTGTTTCTGAAACTAGCATCGGCCAGTATGTCCACGAGAATGATGTGGCCTGGACGAACGGTAACTGGGAGGCAAACTGCCGCGCAGTTACGATTGAGACCTCTAACAGCGCCGGTGCTCCAGATTGGCCCGTATCGGATACAACGTTCAATACTCTTGTAATGCTGGTTGCAGATATCGCCCGCAGCAACAGTCTTGGCAAGCTGATCAAAGGGCAGAACCTGACCTGGCACAGCATGTATGCCGCTACAGCCTGCCCCGGCCCCTACCTTTCCAGCAAGCTTCAGGAATTGGTTGACAAGGCTAACGAAATCAACGGTTTCTGATTTTTTGAAATCCCCGTTTACAAAACACACGGAATCTTCTCTTTACTTAGTGATCGATCAAAAAGCACCTGACGAGGTGCAAACATAAAGGAGGTTAATACAATGAATTTCGAGTATAACCATTACTATGAAATTTACAACTCTGGTAGCGGCAAGTATGTGAACCTTTCTGGCGACCATGAAGATGGTATCGTCAACAATGGCGAAAAGGTCACTATGTATGCCCGCACCAACAATCCCGACCAGCGCTGGGCTCTCGAACGCTATGGGAGCGATTACCAGGTTCGCATCGTTCTTCAGCGTGGCGACGGCTGGTATGCGCTGAACTACAACACCAGTACTGCTGGCTGTATCGTTTGGCATCTGAATTCTGCTGCTGACAGCGATACGGTCATCACACTGGAACCGGTCGTGAGCTTTGGTGGTTTGTACCGGCTGAAGCTGCCTGCATACAATGCATATCTCACCGTCGTGGGTTCCGAACTGAAATGGCTTCCGTACACGGGTGATGGCGATCAGTACTTCCTGTTTGTGGAACCGGGTTCCAATCCGGGCGGCGGTGGCAGTGGTGAACACAGGATTAAACTACCGTATTATTACAATCAGAAAGATGGCCCGACTGCGGGATTTCGTAATACTGGTTGTGCTGTTACCTGTGGTATGGCTATGACCTCGTTTTACTCCGGTAAATACTACTCGTTTGAGGTGTTCGAACCGTATTACGATGACTATACGGCGTCGTATCCGAATGCCCCTTATGTGTCTTATAGTTGGGGAACGCCAGAGGGTTACACTTTTGCGGTAGATTACAACCCGTCGTCCTTGAACGAAGCAAATACCATTGCGTACATCAAGAGATATATTGATCAAGGAACTCCGGTGGCTTGTCACTGCCTCAAAGTCACAAAAAATGAACATTGGGTGATTCCCATTGAGTACACGAGTGGTAGCGGCTGGGATAGCATTACGGTGTTTGACCCGTACAAAGGCGTTCGGCGCTCAATGGCGGAGGCTATGAACATCAGTTGTGGTGGAACGTCGAGCGGCGTTGACCGAATCAGATGTCATCCCAATCACATGCTTGGATGACTGAATCAGGTGTCATCCAGATCACATGCTTGATGATTGATTTAGGCAAGAACATTTCGTAGAAGAGACAGGCCGAATGCCATGGTTTTGGCTATTCGGCCTGTCTCCTGTTTATTCCCATCACCATCATAAACTGAAGATGAAATATAAGTGAAGTGCAAAAACGGAAGGCAATTTTTGAGGCTGCTTTGTTAACCATACATTGTTGTATGGAACTTATCTAACCGCCATCCGTCGTCAGTTTTTACCATTCGGATGGGATATTCAATAGTGTAGACATCCATCTCGTCTTTTTCCATGGACGCTTGCCAATTTCTGTCATAGTGAGAAATCAAAGTGAACGTGACTTCGTTCTCTGTGCAGGTGCCAGACCGATAGGTGTCGGGGCAGTAGTCTAATACAGGCCGCGCTACATCGTCGTGGATCGGCAGAATGTATTCGGAGGAAAAGCACAGGGCAAGGTGCCCGTCATAGTCTAAAAACTTCTGTGTGTAAATATCCCCCAGTGAGTCTGTATACGCTGTGGTAAAAATGCTGTGGACGAGGTTTTCAAACGCTTCGAAAGTGATATCGTACAGTTCATAATCTTCAACAGAACCCAGATACTGAAGCGTTGTTGCGCGAAATTCAGGGGCCCAATCCAGATACAACAGGTTGCCGGGATTACCAAAAAGAGTAAAACAAAAGTCTTCAGCGCGAAGGTATATCGTTTGCTGTTCCTCGCTCAAAAAGGAAAGGTCGGTATATTCCTGCTCCGGCTGCGCAGGAGAAGCGCTCGGTTCTGAAGAATCGGGTGTGTTTGGCTCCTCGGTTGGAGGCAGAGTAGATGAAGGCACCACAGACGTAGGTTCCTCGTCTTCATAGGAATCGAGATTGCTCGTTGCGGCTGAACTGCTTTCGTAATCAGACGTGGAGGGGAACGAGGCCGAGGAAGATGCTGATGTAGTGGAATTGTTGCATCCAGACAATAGGCATCCACACAAGACAACAGAAAGAGCAATATTGACATTTTGGAGCATCATAATCTATACCTCCTTAAATTCTAAATAATGATTTTGATTTTCTGAAATATTGGTTTACAAAAAGTACTTTCTATTCTCTTTACTTAATGAACGTTCAAACAAGTTTCTGACGAGGAACAAATAAAAAAGAATAGGAGAATATAAAATGGCTTTTCAGTATAATCACTACTATGAAATTTATAACTATAGTAGCGGCAAATACGTAAATCTGAACGGTGACCATGAAAACGACGTGGTCAACAACGGCGAAAAAGTCACAATGTACGCCCGCACGAACAACCCCGATTAGCGTTGGGCACTCGAACGCTATGGCAGTGATAACCAAGTGCGAATTGTTCTTCAGCGCGGTGGCGGTTGGTATGCCCTGAATTAAAACACCGAAAATACCAATTGTATCGTTTGGCACCTGAACTCTGCCGCGGACAAGGATACCGTTATTACGTTGGAACCGGCTGTAAGTTTCGGTGGCGTATATCGTCTGAAACTGGCACAGCGTAATCTGTACCTTACTGTTGTGGGATCTTCTCTGAAGTGGATGGCTTTTACTAACAATAATGATCAGATTTTCTCTTTCGTGGAACCTGGTGCCAATCCCGGCAGTGCAACTGGCAACGGTCTCTCGCTGCGATGCCCTGTTTCTTATTCCGGAATTAGTACGAAGTTTGTTGATGGTGGGCACCGCGGGGTAGACTATATTGCAAGTAAGGGTACTCCTGTTTATGCAGCAACAAGTGGGCGCGTAATTCGCGTCTATAGCTGGCAGGGATCCACAAACGAAGCTGCCGTTGACTCTATCGGCAATGCTGTTTTTCTGGAACATTTTGATAGCAAGGGTAACACTTGCGGAATGACCTGTTACTACCATCTGCGCGAGGCGCCTACTAGCTTGATTTCTGCCGACCAATATGTGGCGGAAGGCGATCTGATTGGCTATGTTGGCAATACTGGTAAAGTTGTTGCTATCAATGGCGATGGATCTCATCTTCATTTTGAGGTTAAAACGGGGACTTATTTCAACAACTCGACTGTTCAAGAACTGTATCATTCTGGTATTTGGGTGAACCCGCTCAATTATATTACGCACTAAAAAGATATAAAACACACCATTGAGATTGATAAAAAACAATTTCAATTCTGTTGAGAATGTTCCACAACTTTCTCCTTCTGGAATTTTGGCTATGCGTTAGAATTCCAGAAGGAGTTTTTCTATAAGCGAAAAACTCAAATAGTAACCCAAATGAACGATCCCGTAGCACAATCTTAGGAACATAATTCCACGCTCTGAAGCAGACAATATGGGGCATCTGTTTCAGCGTCTCGGAATTCAAAGGTGTAACGCAAAACGTGGTAATTTTCCCAAATACCGCGATCTTCAATTTTTAAAATAGGAGCAATTACATATATGGTCGTTCCATTTATTTGGATTTGAACATTGTCACTATCTACTCCATAGCCTCGGACGGCGATAATATCGGAGAAAGAATGTGCGGAAATTATGTGATTCGCATTATCATACTGCATAAAAAAGGCATACGGCCTTTGTTCATCAATCTGATTAAAGTCGATTGTAGTGCCAAAAAGTTTCTTTCCCCAATTTTCGACATCCGACTCTTTTAATGTGATTATTCCATTCGAGTTATCAATAATCAACGAATTGCGGCTACACATAAAGATGGCTGGGTCTATAATTTGATGACTTGCAAGACCTGACATCTCACAGGGCTCATACACATAAGATGCAAGAATTTCAAGATATATTTTGAAATAAGCAAGATTTTCCGGAACTGAAAAGAATTTCTGTGCTGTTGTATCAATAAGTTCTTCGGATTTATAATCGTTCGACTCATCTGTCGAAAAGGGTTCGTCAGATGTACTCGAAGAGGACGATAATGACTCCCGCATGGAATTGGAGGATTTCAAAACGGCATCGGATTCATTTGGCTCTTTGGAAGTGGTATCTGAAGATGATGATGGGATAGGAAAATTTTCAGAACTACTTGTGGAATCCTTGGACGGAAAAAATACACACTTCCAAAGACTGAAAAGTATAATACTACCAATAAATAACAAAATTAATTTCTTCATAGTTGCTTATTCCTCACATAGGATACGTAGAAAATCCTTTGGGCAGCTTCAGAGGCAAGTATGCAGGTGAAAGCGTAGCATCCTGAAAAAGATTGGTGACATCACAGATATTGGCTTACAAAAAGTGTTTCCTATTCTCTTTACTTAATGAACGTTCAAACAAGTTCCTGCCGAGGAACAAATAAAAAGAACAGGAGAATATATTGGCTATCAGAGTAATGCTGGTGTAGATGCTACACATCTTCACTTTGAAATTCGCCCGGCGGGTTCTACTGGCCCCGCAGGCTCCAGCCTCAATCCTCGGAATCCTTTAACTACGATTCGTCCGTACGGATACATGGCTGGCGAATAACGGGAACGGGAACTGCATCGGGCAGTTCCCGTTTCTTATTTTTTGATTAAAACGCCATCGTTCATATCGTAAAGCGTTTGGAGCGGAGAGACTTCCCCACTAATAGTGACATAGTAAAAGTCGGTATTGTCTCCATGCTTGTCAATGATTTCATATTCGATAAATGGTTGTGATGTAATACCATCACCAGGAAATGATGTATCACGATACTTTACAGATAAAGTCGGGTCATCTGAATATATCTTAGCGGCGGTTTCCCGGTCCAAATGATAATAATCGTTATAATGAAGGCCTTGGAAAGATAATGTGTGCTGCCCATTGGTATATATGTAAACGCCTGCGGAGAGGCTTTGCTTTTGCATACCATTTAATCCAGCATAGTCGGAAACTCGCTGCATTGCTTCAGATGGGATAAAAACTCTTTTGTCATCGATATCATCAAAATTTTTATGCAACACAGATAATGAATAATCCACTTTTGGAATTTGATTGTAAACATCCTCGGAAGCTGAAAGAAAAATGTCTTTAGGCTGCGTAATCGTGGTTTGCCCTGTAGTTAAATCATCTTCAAAATAGGCGACTATATACCAGCCGGAATGACATTCCTCAGAATCTTTTCCAGAATAGGAGCCTTGATTATGAAATTGTAAAAGACCTTCACCCCCTTGGCCTAAGCTACCTTCTATCCGATATTCTTGTCCGTTTGAAGTAAAACAGATATATGATTTTTGCGGATACGTTTCAAAATGGCAATCAGTTACTACGCCTGTCAAATACTGCTCATGATTGGCTAAGAGCCAAAAAGATTCCGATGTATTACTGAGTGCTTCGCTTAAAGCAGAAGACGCAGGCGTCGAAATAATTTGAGGTGTAGATGGTAAATCAGAAACATTCTGTTCGGGGCTGTTTGAAGCAGGAGCGCTACTTTCAGAATCGCTCGAGTTGGAAGAAGATTGTGCTATGGTGATACCACATCCAGAAATCACAAAAGCAGTTAATGTAATTGAAATCATTGCGAGTGCTTTTGGTCTTTTCATAAGTAAACCCTCCTTTTAGGCAAGAAATCCTATTATCATCAAGTTAAAAAAGCAGTAGCACGACACACTTTGTATTTATTCCTCATATAAAATACATAGAAAATTCTTTGAACAGCTTCGGAGGCGCGTATGAAGGGGAAAGCATAGCATTCTGAAAAAGGTCGGTAACATCACAGATTTTGCGTTGATTTTTTAATATTAGTTTACAAAAATCTGTTCCCATTCTCTTTACTTAATGAACGTTCACAAAAGCACCTGACGAGGTGCAAGAACAAAATTCAATGAAGGAGTGAAAAAATAATGGCTTACACTTTTGAGCACTCTTACTATTTCCGTCCGTATCGCGGCAACAGCAGTTTCTGGCTGAATCGCTATGGCAATGGTAGCATTGCAGATCACCAGAAAGCTACGCTGTATGCGGCAACTGGTGCAGCAGATCAACGCCTTAAAATCCATCAGGTTAGCGGTGGCTGCCAGCTGCTTTCTGACCTCAACAATGCGTATGGTCTGAACATCTATGGCCGCGGGGCTGGCAGCGTGTGCGATTTCTTTCGGGTTTCTGGTAACGAAAGAGATGCGCTGATTGATCTGCTGACTGTCGATGCAACCAACAACCTGTACCGCATCAAGATGATCAACCACAACCTGTACCTGACTCCGGCATCCAATTCGAACGGTGCTTCTCTGACATGGGAAAGTGCATCTGGTGCAGATAATCAGGTATGGCAGCTTTGCACTACGCAGACTAGCGGCGGTGGTAGCACTAGCGGGAAAATTGTTATCCCTGTATGGCTGAGCCAGAAAAATCATCCGGTATCTTGGTTCCAAGGCAATGGGTGTGCTGTTACGGCGGGCATTATGGCTGCGGCGTATCGGGACAGAGAAAATTATACGGTGACCTCTTTTGATGGATACGTTACCACAAGCGATGGGAACATCAAACTCTGGAATTCCAACAAAGGTTACACATGGCTGACGAAAAATGGTTGGAGCTTTATTTTGGATACGGAGGTGGCAAAACGCCCGACGGATGCAGAAACGGTGGCATATATTAAATCTATCATTGATACGGGTATCCCGCCAATTTGCTATTGCCCCGGTGGGGCGGGGCATTGGATGCTCGCATTTGATTATACGAGCGGCTCCAGTTTTGAAGATATCATCATTATTGATCCGGCAGACGGTACGAGAAAATCTTTGGCAGCGGGCATGAATCTTAGTTGTAAAGGTACATCTTTGGGAATTACCAAAATCCGCAAAGCACCATCTAAACATTGACGTCAAAAAGCGCTGCTATAACGGCAAACTTCATGTAAAGGAAGAACTACAAGAATCGAGGGAGACTGGGAGACTAGTCTCCCTTGATTTTGTCACCCGAACATGGTGGTATGAAATTCATCAATACGCCAACCGTCAGACAATTTAATCATGCGTATTGGATACTCGATAGTGTAAACATCAATTGAATCATTTTGACCATTCCATCCATTTCGATCATAGTGGGAAATCAATGTGAAATCAATGCTGTTTTCTGAACTGCAAACCAAGCGATACGTGTCGGGAAAGGCTTCATTAACTTGAATGGTTGTACCATACACCATATCTTTTTTGAGGCTGTAGTTGACCGCAACATTTCCATCGTAATCAATGAACTTTACAGAATAGTCGGAGTTAGCAAGAAAACTATCTGTGAAAATTTGGTGGATATGATTTGAAAATTCATAAAAATTAGCATCGTATAAAACATAGTCTTCGTCTATGTAAACGACAGCTTCGTTATCGTCCAAAACAGGGCGATAGCCCCATAGATACATAAGGTTATCTCCCATACCGTACAATCCATCTTTAGCATCATAAGCAACCCGATACAATTCTTGTTGGTCAGCTGTTAAGAAAGAAAGATCCGAATATTCCTTTGTGGTATCTATAGGGGATTGTTCTGGGGTGTCTGTTGCTGCAGGACTTGATTCCTCCGACGCAGGAGATGGAGGAACTGGCGTTGTTACGGTGGAAGGGTGAGATGGGGTGGATGATGAAACAGATGTGGAAACTGACTGACAGCCGGCTAAAAGCAATGCGCTTAAGGTGATTGGAAAAATAACTTTAGAAAGTGAATGCTTCATAACAGATACCTCCTTTGACTTTTCTGCCAGCAGCGTGGTAACAACATACTTAATAATTATTGCTTGATTTCCCAATAATGACGTAACTTCTCCAGTGCGGTCTTTTTACATTTGTTTATGGCCTGTCGAGACTTATTGTCTCTTGTGGCGATTTCTTGGATGCTATATTGACGGAAGTAATGGTCATAAATGACATGATACTCTTCGGTACTTAGCGCACGTTTAAGATCAAGCAGCAAGAGATTATTATATGTATCGGATTCGCTGAATGCGGTATCAAACTGCAAAGGATCGTAGTCAGTTTGGCTTTCAATCGAAACAGTGGGAAGTTGATGGCGCTTCGCCTTAGAAAGTGCGATATAATGATGATATATTGCTTTATTGATATAGCTAATGATAGCACCGTCTGTGCTTATAGTCAACTCATTGAGTTGTAAATTTTTGGCGAACGCTAGTAAGAAACATTGGAAATCCGGCAACGCATCCTCTGATTGCAGAAAGAATGCATATTTCTTGAGCAGTGGAGAAAACTTCTCCAAAAGAGTGAGTGCCTGCTCACGGTCACCATTTTGAATATCCTGAATACAAGCGTAAAGAGATGATTTCATTTTCTTCTTCCCCTCCTGAAAGGGAAAAGAGAAAAATCATCTGCAAATGTAAACCGAAATCAAAAATATTTTTGTGTTAGGTGTCGAACGATTTAAGTAAAATAGCGCGCGCCCGATGTATACGGGTTTTAACGTTTGATTCACTCGAATTTGTGATTTGCGCGATCTCACGAATAGAGTAACCCTTCACGCGCAGGACTAAGGTTCGACGGTAAATTGAAGGCATATCGGAAAGAATGCTGACTGCGTTGTTTAGCTGTAGATTTGTCAATGCAATTTCTTCCGGCTCCTTAAAATTGTCAAAGCTGGAGGAGCGATTTTCATAGTCCGTCAGAACACCTCGTCGTCGCTCCCATTTTCGAAGAAAGTCAATCGTTCGCTCACGAGTTAGGATATATAAATAGGATTGGAGAGACTTTTCATTGTCGATTCTTAGTGAATCAATTTCCTTGAGAAGCTGGACAAAGGTCTCGTGTACTGCATCCTCCGCAAGAGAGGAATCCCGAATGATTGATGATGCGGTTCGCAGCATAAACCGATAATATTTGTGGTATATGTATTCGAATTTGTTTTTGCTTTCATCGTTATCGATTGCGGCAAGATAGAAAACCAGCACGAATTTTCCTCCCGTGAAATAATCATTTTGCTTGAAGTACACTGTAATCCGCTTGCAATCGACATTTGGTTACAGAATAAACAAAAAAATCCTCGGCTGCAGAAGCCGAGGATTCTAAGAGGTTCTTATTTTGATATTATGATGGGAGAATTAGCACTTCTTTTCGAAGGTGTTACTAACGGTTTCGCTAGAGCCATTGCGTGTGACGGTTGCAGTAGTCACTAGCTTGTAAGTGGTACCGGATTTGATATTGGCTGTACCAGAAAACTCATGTGTGTGTCCATAATAGGTGGAGGAAGAACGAGAAACTTCAGAATATGTTCCGAATAACCCTTTTTCATAAAGAACAAGGGTGCAATCAATTTTGGTTGTGCCAGAGAGACAACTGATTTCACATGTGTAGCTGTTGTCACCTGCGGAGATGCCAGGGTAGATAGATGCGACATTACGCCACCGTACTGCGGCAAATGCGGATGTGGCAAAAACAGTAAGCGCAACAAACGCAACAAGAACTGCCCAAAGTTTCTTTTTCATTTCGACTTGCTCCTTTATTTTATACGAACCTCTTATAAAGGTATTCGTATGGGTAAGGAGAAAGGTTACATAAAAAGAAAAAATTATTGAACTTCTATTCCTTCAGATATTTTGATGAGTTCAGTAATATTTAGATTCCCGCGCACTTGAAATGCTAAGAAATTGCTCTCCCACAGCAGAGTATTGGAACCATCGTCCATGATACCCCAGATGGCTTGATTGCTATCAAAACTTATAGAATAGTAAGAGGAAAACTCGTTATCCCAAGAAATTGTTTGTGTATTTTCTACAGGAAAAACTCGCAAGGAAAACCAATCTCCAGCAGAGTTTTGAAATTGTCCGTAGTAATGTCCGGTAGATTCACCGGAAGATTCTATTTGAGAAAACCCTGATGGAATATATGATGGCGTAATATGGAATGTGGAGACAGGAGATTCTTCATTTACATATATAATCGATACAAACTTATCGTGCCACTCAATAAGCGTTGTGATAACAGCTTCGCGCACAGCCTTGACGGGGAGCATGGTACATGAAAAAATGGAAATAGCAGCCGTAAGTGTGATGAAGAAACGTTTGATGCCCAAAAGACGCTTCTTCCGCTCGGCTTTACGCTTTGTGTCACGGACAAGGGCTTCCATTTTTCGCTGGAATTTTTCTGAGGGCTGGAAGTCTTCGTTCATCTCTTCCAAACTCGGCATCCGCGCAAGTTCTCGATCCTGTGCCTCCGTTACGATCATTGCGATAAGAGCGTCTGGGGAAATACGGATTTTGTCATCATTCATTACCATTTTCCTCCAATCCGGTCAGAATGATTTTACGCGCTCTGTGCAGACGAACTTTTACATTTTCAGGAGAAATGTTGAGAAAATCGGCGATTTCACTGACCTTGTAGCCTTGAACTTTTAGAAGAAGCGGCGTCTTGTAGTTTTCGTTCATAGACTGAACAAGCAAAAGCATCTTTTCAAAGTCGATTTTATCAAGTACAATGGTTTCCGCATTTACATCTGACTTTGAAAGAACGAAATTTTCAATTTCAGCATCAGACTTCCTTTGACGGTTGCACCTGCGAACCATATCAACAGATTTGTGGTGAGTCATAACTCTTAAAAATTGTGATAGTTCCTTTTCATTGTTGGCGCGTATACTATCTATAATCCGTATTATATCCAAAAAGGTTTCATGGACAGCATCTTCTGCCAAATAAGGATCTTGCAGGACACCTTTGGCAGTATAGAACATGAGCCCACGATATTTTGTGTAGATATGTTCAAATTTACTTATCTGCTCTTCGGTATCCAGCAGAGAAATATATAGTGCAAGCATCAATATTCCTTCTATAAAATGGGTTTATTCACTAAACGGAGTTGACTGTTGGAGAAACCAAGAAATAAAGCTCATCAAAAACTGTTGCTGTTGCGGAGTACAACTGTTGAGTTGACTGGCAAGCTCCTGAGAAAAGAAACTGGTAGAAGCGCTGGGTGCAGTGGATGGCAGTAAAGAATAAATAGGGCATTCCAGTGCGGCAGATAGTCTATATAAAAATTCGAGAGATGGACAAACTTGCCCGCGCTCAATACGGCTGATATATTGTGCAGATGTTTCGACATTTGCGGCTAGGGACTCCTGAGTCAAGTGCTTTTCTTTACGCCGACGGCGGATGTTTTGGCCGATGGAAATATAAATATCTTGCATAATAATCACCTCAAAATAAGGGTATCAGTTTCGAACGCAATATTTGAGGGCTAAATAGTGCTATAAATAGACCCATGAGTGTTTATTATGGGCTTTTTTTATACAAAATAGGTCGTGAAAGAAACTTCATAGGGATAGAAATACAAGAAAAGAACTTGTAACCATTTCAAAACAGAAACCGTACATCTAGTAAAGAAAACAGGTCATGCGTTTATAGCAAACGCATGACCTGTTTTCTTTGGATATGAGCAGAGCAGAAAAATTTCAGAAAATTTTAGGATTGTGCGGGGGTTTTTAGCACAATCGGTAGTAGGCTGAATATAGAGCCAGCAGGAAGGAGGTGACTGAGTGATAGATACTCCGGCACGCCGCCGTGAAATCATTGGAATTTTATATTTCGCAGATGATTATGTCAAAATACGACCCTTGGCAGTGCGGTTTGGAGTATCTTACGCGACAATCCGAAATGATGTCGATGTATTATCACTGAGTTACCGCATATCGTCACAAACTGGGCCGAATGGTGGAATTAAGTTGGAAACTAAAAGAAAAAACCTTAGATTCCTTGACCCGGATGAAACGGCGGCGTTATTGAGAATTATGTATATAGTTCCAGAAGAAGAACGCGTTTACATACGGTCAATCCTTCGAGACTTGGCTCTGATCGATGATAAATAATCATCGTCTTGCACCTTGACAACCGAATACCCAGCATAACAGGTACGTTCCTTTCCCGGCAAGCCCTGCGGGCGGTTCGGCAAACCAGAATTGCGGTGGGAGAGAGTACAATGATACGCCTGCAGCCTCCCGCGTCAGAGGGGGTGACCGAGCCGGAGTTGTAAG
>ULVL01092194.1_pt1 | contig 34249 bp, 28 predicted proteins | sample 1959381 | NCBI WGS metagenome assembly ULVL01 (sample SAMEA4835785, study PRJEB28245) | human gut metagenome | biome: gut microbiome; material: fecal sample | place: Denmark | collected 2008
TTGAGATTGCCATTGAGATTGCTTGCGGATTTTAGGATTAATAAAAATGTAAGAACCTGTGGCGGCTCTTACAGAGCTTCCAAATACAAATGTATGAATTATTTCCTACGGGCAATGCAAAAATTAAAGAAATTTTCCCAATTTTCAATGTTAAATTCATATATACAACATCTTTTGTAAATGTTTTTCAATGCACAGTTTATATAATCACACATATCCGGCATTACATTATATCACAAATACCAAAGCGCCTGCATTATTTTCTCTCTGATAAATACATCGGCAACAACTTTAGACACATTTTCGGCCATAAAGATTACCATATGATTTAAGCACACTTTGACCTTTACAGCAAAAACTGCTTAATATGTTTATTTTTGCTAAAAAACATACGGAACACATACCATTACTTTCAGAACACCAAAATAAGAGGCAAGCGAATCTGGCAAAAGAGCTGAAACATGATGTTTCATGTCATTACATTTTACATAAATATTCAGGTTTATGCAAAATCTTGCATAAAATACAACTTGTATCCTTTCACCTTATAATATATGGTATATTGGAAAGCAAAACACGGCATATTGCAGGCCGAAAAGGCATGTTTTGCAAAGAGTGATAGAATAAAAAGTTTTCGCAAAAACTCATCACTCGTCACATTCCAGCATAAGACCCTGACAGACAATTATTTATAGCGTGACGAGTTGGCGTTTCAACTCGTCACAGTCTGGCAGAAGATGCCATTTTAGCCGAACTTAACCAGTAAAACACTTGCTTGAAGTCTACCTAAATCAGGAAAAATAATATTTTGTCCTTAATTAAGCATGGTGTGACGAGTTGCCGTGGCAACTCGTCACACCGTAACATACTGCAATACAGAAAGTTATACAGCGTTGTGACGAGTGACGAGTTTTTAAGAAAACTTTTTACGGTTTCATCTGACTTACGGCCTCTTCAAGCGGCTTGCTGAGCGGCGGAACATCAGCCGGAACAACAAGCGGCTCGGCAGTTTTGTCCTTCATGGCAGCCTTCCTTTCTGCCTTGGTGGCATATCTCACGCCTGTGACATAAAGCTCCTCATACATATCAATAGATGTCATTGGATTTTTTCCCGGTGTTTTGACTTTTGAGTTCAAATAATAATAACGCCTCAAAAGACTGCTGAGCTTGGGCTGACCATACTTTGTGCTGTACACCTCGCCTTCTTTACAGCCAGTAAAGCGAAACTTATATCCAAAGAATTTCAATGTAAGACTGTCCGCTCCGGCAAACGCACTGTCGCAATATGCAGTAAACGTCTTATTCACTGTATCATTTTTCAGTCCTAAGACCATACCGTCCCTCCCACGAGATACAATTTTGTCATATGCAGCATCTATAACAATATCTGATTTTGGCAAACGATCAAGCAGCATGTAATACCATCTTAAAAGCGGCAATGAAGAATAGTAACTCTCACCCTCTTTGCGTACATTTTTCTCCGAACGCGTCTTGCATCTCACCTTTCCTTTGCCGATAAGTCTCTCAAGGAGAGATGGCAGGCTCAGATGTTCCTCTAAACCGACACTGCCGATAGGCAAATAATAGTCATAAAGTCCCTCACGGAAAGCAGTGGGAACCGAATCGGTGAATCTATATCTTCTGCAATAAGCAGATATCACAAGATAATCAGGCTCGCCAACCTTAGCCTCAACTTCAGGTATTGCGTATGCACGTGGCCTCAGCATCACAACGCCGCTGCTGACAGTATCTGCAAGAAACTCCTTTTCATAATAGTTGATATGATTAACCGTAACCTTGCCCTTATATCCCTTTGGCAGAGGCAAAAGGCCGTCGGCTCCGCTAACGCCCACGCAGCGGTTGCCCGAAATAAACACACTTGCGGCATGCACAGGACATGAGTCTGCCATGTCGACAATCTTAATCTGAGCGCTGACACATAATGCTGACATCAGCAAAAAGAAACTGAACAATGTCTTCTTCATAGTAAACGTCTAATTTAAAAATTAAAAGTCAAGAATAAAGGAAACCTGCCCGTAATACAGAGAAGGACACGCTTTCCTTAATTCCTGACTCTTTATGTTGATATAGTAAAGCTTATTTACAGCTTGTTGGCACGCTTGCGGTCGTTGTGGTCAAGAATAATCTTGCGCATACGCATGCTCTTAGGCGTAACCTCTATAAACTCATCTTCCTTGATGTACTCCAAAGCTTCCTCAAGTGAAAGCACTGTGCGCGGGATGATGCGTGCCTTGTCGTCTGATCCGCTGGCACGTGTGTTGGTAAGCTGCTTTGCCTTTGTCACGTTTACCACAAGGTCGTTGTCGTGAACATGCTCGCCCACAACCTCGCCGGCATACACTTCCTCACCCGGATCGATGAAGAACTTGCCGCGGTCTTGCAGTTTGTCGATAGAATAGGCATAGGCAGTGCCTGTCTCCATGGCTATCATCGAACCGTTAATACGGCGTGAGATGTCGCCCTTGTAAGGCTGATATTCCTTGAAGCGGTGTGCCATGATGGCCTCGCCCTGGCTTGCGGTGAGCACGTTGGTGCGCAGACCGATGATGCCTCTCGACGGTATGTCGAACTCAATGTTCACGCGGTCGGCCTGACTCTCCATTGATGTCATCTCGCCCTTGCGGCGTGTAACCATATCTATCATCTTGCTTGAGAATTCTTCAGGCACGTTGATAGTAAGTTCCTCGATAGGCTCACATTTAACGCCGTCGATTTCCTTATAAATTACCTGCGGCTGACCAACCTGGAGCTCGTAGCCTTCACGGCGCATGGTCTCGATAAGCACTGACAGATGCAGCACACCACGTCCGCTTACAATCCACTTATCCGTTGAGTCCTCGAAAGGAGCTACACGCAGCGCAAGGTTCTTCTCGAGTTCCTTCTGCAGACGGTCGTTGATGTGGCGGCTGGTAACAAACTTGCCCTCCTTGCCGAAGAACGGCGAATCGTTGATGGTGAAGAGCATGCTCATTGTAGGCTCGTCGATGGCTATAGGCGGCAGCGGCTCCGGATTTTCAAAGTCGCATATTGTATCGCCGATTTCAAACTTCTCCAATCCTATGATGGCACAGATGTCACCGCTGCTCACCTTGTCGGTGCGCACGTGGCCCATACCCTCAAAGGTGTGAAGCTCCTTAATCTTGGTCTTCTCCTGAGAGCCGTCGCGATGAGCTATCGTCACGTTCATTCCCTCAGTGAGAGTTCCGCGGTGAACACGTCCCACGGCAATACGGCCTGTATAGCTTGAATAGTCGAGACTGGTTATCAGCAGCTGCGGCGTGCCCTCAAGAGCCTTAGGCGCAGGGATAACCTCTACGATTTTATCAAGAAGATATGTGATGTCTGTTGTAGGATTCTTATAGTCCTCACCCATCCAGCCGTTCTTCGCACTTCCGTAAACAACGGGGAAGTCGAGCTGGTCTTCGGTGGCGTTAAGAGAGAACATAAGGTCGAACACCATTTCATAAACCTCTTCAGGGCGGCAGTTGGGCTTGTCAACCTTGTTGACAACAACGATAGGCTTCAGTCCTATCTGAAGAGCCTTCTGCAGCACGAAGCGCGTCTGAGGCATAGGGCCTTCGAAAGCGTCAACGAGCAGCAGACATCCGTCTGCCATGTTGAGCACACGCTCCACCTCACCTCCGAAGTCAGAGTGTCCCGGAGTGTCTATAATGTTTATCTTGGTTCCTTTCCAGTTTATCGAAACGTTCTTAGAAAGAATGGTTATACCTCGCTCACGCTCCAAGTCGTTGCTGTCGAGCACCTGGCCGCTCAAGTCTTGTCCGTCACGGAACAAGTTACCGGCCAACATCATTTTGTCCACAAGTGTGGTCTTACCATGGTCTACGTGGGCAATAATAGCTATGTTTCTGATATCTTGCATACTAATACCTTAAAAGTCAGGTGCAAAGTTACACATTTTTTTCGTAACATTTTGTACCATATCGTTTTTTTATACAAATTGATTATCCTGTTTATAAAATGAATATCAAAATACCGTGCTCATTTGTCGTATTCATAGTTTTCTCTATAAAATTTATGAAAAATCATAATGAGGAGGCAAAAATATCAAGAATCGAGTTCCGGCATAATAAGAAACATATTCATTAGCAGTGAGAAATGACTGAAGCAGAGCAGACCTTTTGTCTTTTCCTTCAAGGTCAACACGCTCACATACTACAACCGGCAACTTTTCTCCGGCTTTACGTACAATATCAAGCTGTCTTACACAATAGTCATATCCAAAAATCCAAGCCCATGGATTACGAAGCCACGGACGTGTATCTGTAATATAATAAAGCATCGGTGTATCACCCATGAACATTGTCGTGTCACCAGGTTCCACCTTAGTTTTCAGTACATCAAGCAAGGTGTCAAGTTCAACAGCTGTTTTTTTGTCCATATATACATTTACACGAGGATATTCAACAGCATAAACATCTTCCATCCTGTTACTCTTCTCATAATATGCAGGGCCGTAAATATTATAAATGTTACGGGCTGCATAAAGACCGAAAGTTGCAAGCATCAAAATCATCAACTGTTTACGGAGCGCACCTTCAAAACGGTCTAACCACAAAGACACTGCATATGGAACAAACGGGAGAGCGAGCCATAGGCTGTAAGCCCCAAAAGTTATTACACCACCATCACTGCCAAGCGGGAGTACCAATACGGTAAGCATTGCAAGTATTGACGTATAGACAATAGCCGGTTCATGCTGCTTAACGTATGCAACATATAAACAAGCCGAAATAGCCATGGCATTAGTTACATAAAGCGGTACGGTATTAAAAATAATCAGTAAAAGGAGATGAAGTACAAGCAGGACAAAACAGATAAAACGTAGCCATCTAGATTTACCAAATCTACGAAACGCCACAACAGTAAACAACGGACATAGCGACATTAACACAAAACGTAAACAAATATGAGCATTGTTATAGATAAGCACGCGGAACATTGTTCCTGAGCCATGAGTGTTTTCTGTATTGCCGGCAAGGAAAAACATCTCATCAACGGCCTCTAGAAAGTAAAACAAATGCCCCATGAAATACATATAACAAAACGTTACAAACACTCCAGACAGGCATCCTAAAACAGCTGTAAAGAGCAATTTAAATGTCAAGGATTTATTGCCACACGGCAAATAACAATAATGAAATATAAAGACGACAGACAACAGACAATAAGAAACATTTGGCAGACGAACAAAGAAACTAAGACCTAAAACAAAGCCTGAAAGATATGTCAGAAAACGGTTGTTGCGTAGAAGGGCTGGAACAATAATTAATATAGATAAATAAGCAGAAAAACTGCTAAATGCATTATAATCAAATACCTCAATCCACTGAAGCATTGAAAAAGCCATCATAAAACCTATATTTATAGCTGCGGGCTTAATGAACGGATGTACCAAACGCCATACAAAGAAAGTGTTTGCTGCCAATATGATACATTCCAACACACGAAAACCATAAATTCCAAATTCACCAAACAACATATTCCAAAGGCCACCAACATTGATGAGCCAATAAAACAGGAACAAGTAATTAATGGAGCCAGGGGAAGAGAACACAAGACGATAGCCGGAAAGGTTGAAGCCATCATCACACATGTTAAAGCCTTGCAAAGCTCTTAACAAGGCCAGAATCAGCAACACAATAACAACAACAGCAACCGAATGCTTACGCAAATATCGGACAGGAAGAAGTCTCTTAAACATTAATAAAAATTTTATTTAATATAAACACATTAATATCATTGCAAAAATAAAAAAATAACAAGAAAAAATTTTATATATAACTTTTTATTTGTAATTTTGCACCCGATTTCGGAGAATCCGATGCATTTGATGATGTTCACGCCCTCACAGCGGCGCGCTGCATCAGAAAGATGTAATCACAAAACATTTAAAACAAAAAAATTCAATGTATTTAGATCAAGCTAAAAAACAAGAGATCTTCGGCAAGTACGGAAAGTCTAACGCTGACACAGGTTCTGCAGAGAGCCAGATAGCTCTGTTCTCTTATCGTATTTCACACCTGACAGAGCACCTGAAGAAGAACCACAAGGATCACGCTACTGCAAGATCACTGACTATCTTGGTAGGTAAGCGCCGTGCATTGCTCGACTATCTGTACGACCGCGACATCAACCGCTACCGTGCAATAGTTAAAGCTCTTGGTCTGCGCCGCTAATTTAAGAAAGCGCAAACAAAGCTTAAAAGAAACACGAAGTCCCGAAACTGTTACTAAACGGTTTCGGGACTTAGCTTTTTATAACGTGCCAACCTACCATATACATACAGCCACGGCGTTGACATAGCTGTTAATAGCATTTCTGTGCTATAAGGCTGCAAGTTACATGCCGGCGCCCATTCAGGCGCATACCTGCATATAAAAACACAGACAACCAAATTATGGCTGCCTGAATGCGGTTATTATAATAATGTGTGTTTGTATGATGACTCTGCTCTGCCTGCTCATCCGAGAATCTCGCGCAGCGGCTTCATAACAAAGTCGCGCTCATGCATAAGCGGATGCGGTATCTTTAAATCAGGCTCATCCACCTTTATATCATCATACAGCAGAATGTCGATGTCTATTATACGGTCGTGATACTGGCCGTTTACCGACTTTACAGTGCGCCCCATGTCACGCTCTATAGCCTGCGTAGCTTCCAATACGGCACGCGGACTCAGCTGAGTAGACACGCATACAGCTGCATTGACAAACATATTGTCTGAAGAAAAGCCCCACGGCTCGGTTTCGTAAAGAGACGAAACACGCTCTACCCTACCAATGTGTTCACCGATAAGATCAACGGCACGCCTTACGTTATGTTTGCGGTCGCCTAAATTTGTACCAAGAGAAAAATAAACCGTATGCAATTAGGAAGCAAGAATTAAGGATTAAGAAATAAAAAGTTTAGAATTGGAAAGTAAGAATTAAGAAACAAGAAAAGATGCCTTTGCGGCAAGACCTCTTACTTCTTAATCCTTACTTCTTATTTATCAGTCGTTTACGATGAGCATTGCGTCACCGTAGCATCCGAACTTATATCCGTTCTTCACAGCCAGGTTGTAGGCCTCCATCACGACGTCATAACCGCCGAAAGCTGCAGTTGACATAAGCAGCGTTGACATCGGATGATAGAAGTTGGCTATCATAGAGTCGGCTACGCCAAACTCATAAGGCGGGAAGATAAACTTGTTAGTCCATCCTTCATATTCTTTCAGCATCTTGTCTGTACCCACAGCCGTCTCAGTGGCCTTGATCACGCTTGTGCCTACGGCGCAAACATGATGTCCTGCAAGCTTGGCATTGTTAACCGTCTTGCATGCCTCCGCACTAATAAACATCTGCTCTGAGTCCATCTTATGCTTGGTGAGGTCTTCAACCTCGATGTCGTGGAAGTTGCCCAAAGCGCAGTGGAGAGTGATAAATGCGAAGTCGATACCTTTAATCTCCATACGCTTCATCATCTCACGGCTGAAATGCAGGCCAGAGGCAGGAGCCGTAACAGCGCCTTCGTTCTTGGCAAAGATACACTGGAAGTCGTCTATGTCTTCAGGTGTTGCCGGACGGCGGTCTACTATATAATGCGGCAGCGGAGCCTCTCCGAGTGCGTAGAGGTCGTGCTTGAACTCATCGTGAGGACAGTCGTAAAGGAAACGCAGCGTGCGTCCGCGGCTTGTAGTGTTGTCGATAACCTCGGCCACCATGCTTCCGCTCTCGTCAAAGAACAGTTTGTTGCCGATACGGATCTTGCGGGCAGGCTCAACCAGAACGTCCCACAAGCGCATCTCCTCGTTAAGTTCACGCAGAAGGAACACCTCTATCTTAGCGTCGGTCTTCTCTTTTGTGCCGTACAGACGTGCGGGAAAAACTTTTGTATCGTTGAATATGAACGCGTCGCCCTCATCAAAATAGTCAAGAACATTGCGGAAGTCGAGATACTCGGGGTTGCCGTCCTTGTCTTTCAACGGCTCACCATTCTCGTCTTTCTTGTACATCTCTATTTTCTGAGACACCCGGTGCACCACCATAAGCCTGCACTCGTCACGGTGATATGGCGGATTAAGGGCTATCAGCTCTTCAGGGAGCTTAAACTTAAATTGTGACAGTTTCATATCTTAAATATTCTCGGTTAATTTATCTTCTATTGTTTGCTGCTCAAGCCACGCCGGAACGTCGTCGAGCTTTATGCAGTCTTCTATGCGTATGTCGCCCACACGCGTACGGCATAGTGCCGTAAGATAGGCTCCGCTATTAAGTGCCTCGCCTATGTCGCGCGCCAGCGCCCTTATGTATGTGCCCTTGCCGCACACCACCCTGATGCTCATCTGCATCTTTTCGGGGTCGAACCAGAGCAGTTCTATCTCGTCGATGCGCAGAGTCTTCGGCTTAAGTTCCACGTCGCGCCCCTTGCGCATAAGCTTGTATGCGCGGTCGCCGTTGACCTTGCAGGCAGAATAAGCAGGCGGCACCTGCTGTATCTCGCCCACAAACTTGGGCAGCGTGGTCTCTATCAGCTCGCGCGTGATGTGCTCAGTGGGATAAGTTGCGTCTACGGGATGCTCCATGTCATAGCTTGCCGTGGTTGCACCCAGCTGCAGCGTGGCCGTATACTCCTTGGTGTGGGCCTGCAATTCGTCAATGCGCTTGGTGGCACGGCCCGTGCAGAGTATCAGAACTCCTGTGGCCAGAGGGTCGAGCGTACCTGCATGACCGGTCTTTACGCGCTTTACTCCAAGACGCTGTGATATAAGATAACGAACCCTCGCAAGCGCGCCGAAGCTCGACATGCGATAGGGCTTGTTGATGCATACTATCTCTCCTTCGGTAAAATTCATACACTTCTCAGTCTGCCATCTTCATGTCAACGCCACAAAGCATGCAGATTAATATTATGATTCCTACTATTATACGATACCAGCCGAAAGCTGCGAAACCATATTTTGTTACATAATTAATAAAGAACTTTATCGCAAGAATGGCTACGATGAACGCCACCACAGAACCTACGATAAGCATCTCAAGATTATTTCCGGTTGCAAGGAGCGAACCATCGCCATGACTTATCAGCTTGTAGGTTTCGAGACATGTTGCTCCGAACATTGTCGGAACGGCGAGGAAGAACGAAAACTCAGCCGCAGCCTTGCGAGTCAGCTTCTGCGACATACCGCCGACGATAGTCGACATTGAACGCGACACGCCCGGAATCATTGATATGCACTGGATAAGGCCTATTATGAATGCACGGCGATATGTAAGTTTGGTGTCCTCTGAACCGTTGCCGAAAAGCTTATCGCAGAACAGCATGAACACACCTCCAACTATAAGCATGGCTGCTACGAGCGTAACGTTGCCAAGATTAGACTCTATGAAGTCGTTGAAAGCCAAGCCCAGCACCACTGCCGGCAGCACGCCGACAACAAGACGGGCATAAAAGTCATACATGGCCTTCCAGTAAGACGTTCCGGTCTGAACCGCCTCAGGATAGAAGAAGCGGCGCCAGTAAAGACATATCACAGACAAGATGGCTCCAAACTGTATGATAACAGTGAACGCCTTTACAAAAGGAGTGCTCTCCACTCCAAGAAGTCCCTGAGCGATAATCATGTGTCCGGTTGAAGACACGGGCAGAAACTCAGTGAGTCCCTCGACGATTGCAATAATTATAGTCTGTAAAAGATCCATTTATTATAGTTTTTGCTCTTCGTTGTCCAATTCAATCTCGTTTTCAGTTCCGTTATCCTTCGGCTTGCGCATTATGGCATATACCATCGACACAAAGCCTATGAAGCATATCACCGGGGCAACCTTGATGCGCATTGCGCTGAATATTTCCGGATTAAACGTGTTGTCGTCGGTACCACCGCCGCTCATAAGGATAAAACCGATGATGACAACTACCATTCCCACAGCAAGGAGAATGAAGTTCATGCGGTCAAAAGCTAAATTCTTTCTGTCCATTTTATAGTTTTATATTTTTGTTGTGTAACAAACTTTCCGTCCACTTAGGCCACGTGAAGCAGCCTCTGAAAAACAGCATTCACTTTATATTTTATACAGGTCGCCGGCCTTCATCCTGAGGAATTTGTTGACCGACACGAATGCGCACAGCAGCGTGATGACGATGCCGAACACGAACACCGAACCTCCCGTAACGGCCATCACCTGCCATGTGATAACAGTGAGCACTCCGGGCTCGTATGTATACAGGGCATATATGCCTCCGCCAAGCACGAGGTTGGCTATGACTGCTGCCAGAAGTCCTATGCCGATGGCATTACAGAGGAAAGGTCTGCGGATGAATCCCCATGAGGCTCCGACGAGCTTCATGGTATGAATAGTAAAGCGGCGCGCATATACGCCAAGCTTTACGGTGTTGTTGATAAGCGAGAACGACACGCACGTGAGCAGCACGGCCAGCACGAGCAACACCAGGTTGATTTTCTGCAGGTTGGTGTTCACGCTGTCCATGAGGTCCTGTGGATAAGTTATGTCTGTAACCTTAGAGTCGCGCTTCAGGTCTTTCGATATCCATTTGAGCGAGTCGCTGTTGGCATACTGCGCCTTGAGCTGCAGCTCTATCGAAGCGACAAACGGATTGGTACCCAAGAACTCGCTCGGGTCCGTGCCCATGGCCTCGGTCTGTTCCTTCAGGGCCTGCTCCTTGCTTATATATGTCAGATGACTTATGTAAGGGCGTTTTTTCAAGTCGTTGCACAACTGCCGTGCCTCCGGATTAGTTATATCCTCGCCAAGCATCATCGTAACTGTGAGGTTTTCTTTCACATACGCTGAAAGATTGTGCGCCGTGAAAACGGAGAACACTACCATTCCTAACAAAATCAGCACCAACGCGGTGCTTATACATAAAGTTATGCCCTGCAGTCCGTGGCGGACGCGGGTCTTGTTTCTTTTTTTACCCATTATTTTGTGGCTATAACACACCTAATTTGGTGCAAAGTAACAAAAAAATATTCTCACTCACAACAGTTTAACGACTATTAACAGCATTAGGGCTATTATATAGCCGTATGCAGGGCTATACGACATGACATTTTGAGAAGCATTTACCTAATTAGACTTTCTTTCTGATTTACGCAAAGGCTTTCATACTGCGGAATTATAAAATTATTTATCTCTGGACGCAAATATCGCAGGCAGAAGTGTGCAAAGGCTGCAGCCTGACAATCAGCTGATTAAGAGCTTATTTTGGCAAAGTGTGCAGCGAACATACATCTACAAAAGAAAGAATATACTACATTCGCAGCATAAAAGGCCGTATTTCGGCATGTAATCCTATGCATTTCGCATTGCAAAACAATGTTTTCTGAAATGCAAAAGGCCATGTTTTGCAATGTAAAAGACTTGATTTCATACTTTAATATGGCTGTTTCTGCATGGCAGGAGGCTATTTGCCATTCTAGAACGAGCCGCAAAACGTACATTTCTTAAATATCATATTGACATATAAAACCGCAACAATGCTTTCAAAGAGACATATGCAAGATTTATTTCTGCATATACAGCATACAGTTTCTGCAACGCGCTGCCCGCAACAACGGCTGCATGCCGGCAGACGCCCTGCACCAGAAGATAATATAACTATTTCTTCAGCAACGCGGCATAGCCACTTTAAGCAGCAACAGATGCCAAGAAAGGCACGGCAAATGCGGCTGGATATTGACAAAAGAAAAATAAAAGATGACTTAACGGCTTTTTATTTTGTTATTACCAAAGGTTACACTATCTTTGCATATATGAGCACAGTAATATATCCATCGCCGATATTCGGCCCGGTTCACAGCCGCCGTCTCGGCATTTCGCTAGGCATAAACCTTATGCCGGCAGACGGTAAGGTCTGCACATTTGACTGTATTTATTGTGAATGCGGCTTTAATGCCGACCATCGTCCTAAGCTGCGCCGCCCTACACGCGAGGAGGTTGCAGAGAAGCTTGAGGCAAAACTCAAAGAGATGAAGGCCGAAGGACAGCTGCCCGACGTGCTTACGTTTGCTGGAAACGGCGAGCCTACGGCGCATCCGCACTTCGCCGAAATAATAGACGACACCATAGAGCTGCGCGACAAATATTGCCCCAAGGCCAAAGTGTCGGTGCTGAGCAACACCACAATGGCAGACAGACCTGAAGTGCACGCAGCACTGCTGAAGGTGGACAACAACATCCTGAAGCTCGACACTGTTGACCCTGACTATATTAATAAGGTGGACCGTCCCGTCAGCAAGACCTACGACGTAAAGAAAATCATTGAGACCATGAAGTCGTTCAACGGCCATGTGATTGTTCAGACGATGTTCATGCGCGGCAAGACCGGCAGCGAAGACGTCGACAACACGGGAGAAAAATATGTTGGTCCATGGCTCGAGGCATTGAAAGATATCAAGCCGCAGCAGGTTATGATATACACCATCGACCGCGAGACACCAGACCACGACCTGCTGAAAGCATCTCACGAGACTCTCGACGCCATACGCGACAGGGTTATTGAGGCAGGAATAAGCTGCACAGCGTCTTATTAACGAAAGGACAAGATACAGGCATACAACGCCTCGCATATAACACAAAAGGACATGATGCAGAAAAGCATGATAAGTTTATGGGCAAAAGTTTCTGATTATCTTGCATTTACGCAAAATATTCTTTACTTAGTAAACAAAGAAATGGCGTATGAGTCCAAAGTTTAAAGAGGAAAATGGATTTGTCTTCAAGATATATCCAACGAGGAAGAACGGAAGCATGTCCATGTAATAAAAGCCGAAAACGAAGCTAAATTTTGGCTGGAACCCAACATAACGCTGGCAAACAACTATGGGTTCAGCGACAAAGAAATAAAAAATATCACTAAAATTGTATTGAAATATGGAAACGAATTTAAACGACAATTTGAAGAACACATCGGTAAGCGTCTTGATGATTAACTCTCAGGGGATGATGCTGTCCGTCTTGGGCAACGACTACTTTGTGTCGTACAATCGCGTTCCATGGCTTCGCAATGCACGAATAAGCAGCGCGCTCAACGTCAGAATGGCAGGAAAAAACGCAATAGAATGGCCGGAACTGGATGTCGACCTCGAAATAGACTGCCTGAAACATCCTGAACGCTATCCGCTCGTGATGAAAAGGTCTCCTCTCGACGTGCTTTAAATTATACGCCTAACTTGTTTTATCAAACAGCTATAAGCTGCACGGCGTCTTATTAACGAACAGCCTACAACACCTATACCAGGCGACATTCCGCTGCTTTCATTCAGACAGGAATGTCGCCTGATTATTTAAAACGAATATATCAGAAACACCGTTAAGGCAAAGCCATACACTTGCCTTTTATCATGAGGACACAAGCCTTTTAACTACTTTAACCCGAAAAGTAATCGGCAGTTCCTTATTTTTGCATAATTTTGCACCCCGAAAAAAGGATAACAGAATTATGGCTAACATTAACGACATGACCGTGGGCTCGCCCACGCGCGACATCATACACTTTGCGGTGCCGCTGATTTGCGGCTACATACTGCAACAGATGTATCTCATCATCGACGCAGCCATCGTAGGCCAGTTTATAGGCGTAAACGCCCTGGCTGCCGTAGGTGCGTCTTCTTCAATAATGTTTCTGATAATGGGCTTCTGCAACGGCTCGTGCGCAGGCTTCGCCATACCAGTGGCGCAGGAGTTCGGGGCCAAAGACTACTCAAAGATGCGTGCCTACGTGAGCAATGCCCTGCGCATAGCGGCTGTGATAGCCGTGGTGATAACCGTGATAACATGCATATTCTGCGAGCGCATACTGAAGATAGTCAACACGCCGGCCGACATATTCCACGATGCATGGCTGTTCCTTATGCTCAACTTTCTGGCCATACCGTTCACCATTGCGTATAACATCCTGTCGGGATTCATCCGTGCCCTTGGCGACTCCAAGCAGCCATTCTACTTTCTGATAGCCTCTTCGGTGGTCAACATCCTGCTCGACTTTCTGCTCATCATCGCCTTCGGCATGGGCGTTGAGGGCGCAGGCATCGCCACCATGCTGTCACAAATATTTGCCTCGGCACTGTGCGCGCTATACATAAAGAAGCGCATGCGCATACTCATTCCGCAGGGACGCGAGCGCGCATACAACGACAAGATGGTGGGAAAGCTGCTCAACAACGGCATACCCATGGGGCTTCAGTTCTCCATCACAGCCATCGGCACCATAATGCTGCAAAGTGCCAATAATGCCCTCGGCACGGTCTACGTGGCTTCGTTTACGGCGGCAATGCGCGTGAAGTATCTGTTCACGTGTGTGTTTGAGAATATCGGGGTGGCCATGGCCACATATTGCGGACAGAACATAGGCGCACGCAAGCTGGAGAGAATAAAACTCGGAATGACTTCGGCAGTAAAGATCATGCTCGTTTATTTTGTGTTTACCCTCATTATCATCGGGCTTTTTGCCGACGAGATGATGCTGATGTTCGTAAAATCTACCGAAAGCGAAATTATATCAAACGCAGCAATGTACATGCGAATATCAAGCTATTTCTTCCCCGTTCTCGGCATTCTCACCATATTCCGCTACAGTCTGCAAGGCTTAGGCTTCTCTAATCTGTCAATGCTTTCGGGCGTAATGGAGATGATAGCCCGCTGCGGCGTGAGTCTGTGGCTGGTTCCGGCATTCTTGTTCCTTGGCGTATGCTACGGCGACCCTACGGCATGGATAGCCGCCGACCTGTTCCTTGTGCCGGCAGTGGTGATTGTGTATAAAAGGCTCAAAAAGCGAATGGCCAAGGCATGACGTCAGACAGTGAGGCAAAAGTGTGAATGAAGAAGAGCCAACGGCAAAAAAGCATGACGGCAGAAAGCAGAAGGATGCAGCCAGATCAGCTCTTACGGAAAATCATATACAGCATAAAAATAGCATAAATGCCGCCAGACAGGCCCTTAATTCAAGCCATGTCTGGCGGCATTTACAATTTAGCAATGCATCAATATTATATTATTTGCGGGCAGACTACTCTTTCAGGATGTTGTTAATGATTCCTGCTATTTTGTCAACAATGCCCTTCACAGTCCTTCGCTGTGGCGTATCAATACCGGGCTCAACACCTTTTAAGTCTATTGCCGTTATCTGCTGTTCGTTGTCATTATGCTCTACGACCGGCTCTGCACTGCCAACATGCACCACTTCTTCTGCCTGCTCAACAACAGGCTGGGCAGCAGGCTTTACGGCTTCTTCATCACATGGCTTTACTTCAAGCTGTATCGTGCCCGGCATATCCGTATTCTCGCCATCCGTCCCTGCTCCATTATCAGGCTGAATGGCGTCTGACGGCGAATCAGCCTCAGCAACATCAGCAACCGGCACATGATACGGCCTGCGCATTTTGCTGTTCTTAGGCTTATACAGTTTCTTTATTAGCTCATGATAATGCTCATCATCTGAATACTGGCGCTCTGTCTCCGTGCGGCAGAAATCACAGCTTTCGTCGTCCATGCCCGTTGCAAGGATGGCAATCTTGGCATCTTCACCCAACGAATTGTCGTCTGAAACGCCCCATATTACGTCAAGGTTATGCCAAAGCTTGTCCATAAATGCATCAATCTCCTCAAGCTCATTGACAAGCAGGGGATGCTCCTCGCTGGTGTATATATTCAGCAGTATGCGCTTGGCCTTGCTCACATCGTTGCCGTAAAGCAGAGGTGAGTCGAGCGCATTGAATATGGCTTTCTCCACCCTGCGCTCGCCGCCGGCGCGCCCGATGGCCATGATGGCTTCGCCACCGTTCTTCATTGTCGACTCCACATCGCAGAAGTCGAGGTTTATGTTGCCTTCAACGGTTATCAGTTCGGCTATGCTCTTAACGGCATTGCACAGCACGTTGTCGGCATACTTGAATGCCTCCTTCACCGGAATCTTCGAGTCGGCATAAACGTCGCACAGGCTTTCGTTGTTCACTATGAGCAGCGCATCAACATTCTTGCGCATCTCCTCAACACCCTTAAGGGCCTTTATTATCTTTTTCTCTTTCTCGAAAAAGAAAGGAATGGTAACCACGCCTATCGTAAGAAGACCCATGGAGCGCGCCACGCCGGCCACCACCGGGGCTGCACCCGTGCCGGTGCCGCCACCCATTCCGGCCGTTACGAACACCATCTCTGTCTCGTCTGCAAACAGGCTCTTTATCTGTTCAAGGCTCGACTCGGCCTCCTCGCGTCCCTTTTCGGGCACTCCGCCTACGCCGAGACCGCGCTTGCCGAGAAGCAGCTTAACGGGAACGGCCGACCTTGCAAGCGGCTGACTGTCGGTGTTGCACACGGCAAAGCTTATGCCGTCGATGCCTTCTTCATACATATTCTGAACGGCATTGCAGCCACCGCCGCCCACGCCGACAACCTTGATGATGTTCTGCGACAGGTCTACAGGTTCGCCAAAATCTATCGTACCAAACTTTCTTTCTTCCATATGCCTTGTGTTTTGCGACAGCAAAGATAATCATCTTTTATATAAGGCGCAGCAGAGCGCAAGGCTTGCAGAGATAAAAATGCCGAAAAAAATTATTACACAATAAAAATATTAAAGTATTTTTGCAGTGTGAATGACATGGAAACAAACAACGACAAAGCGCAGGCTATTGCTAATGAGGTGAAGAAAATGGTAATGGAACTGCAGCGCATGGGACGCACAGACCTGCTTCTGCGTGCCATATCGGTGCCTGTGCTGGAAGAACTGCGCATAGAGGCAGCCAAAACGAGCCTGAGCCGGCTGAGAATTACAAGCGACTACCACTTCATACTGACAGACTACGGCAAAGAGGTTATAATGACGCCCGTGCACAAGGCTCTCTATCTGTTCTTCCTTAATCATCCCGAAGGTGTTGAGTTTAAAGACCTCGTCGACCACAGCGAGGAAATAACGCGTCTGTATAAGGCCACGACCAACGGCAGCCTGGACATAGAAAAGATAAACGAGACTGTGAGCAGGCTGGTGAATCCAACGGACAACGCCATAAACGAGAAATGCTCAAGGATAAAGGCTGCATTTGCCGAACACATGGACGAGTATGCGCTAAAATACTACATGATAAGCAGCCACGTAACGCGCTACTTCAACAATTCGGCAAGAGTGTGGTTCAAGCGGCTAAAGGTGATAACGCTGCCGAGGCATCTGGTTATAAAGGAATATGAATAAGGCAGATGCTCTGGCGGAAGCATGATATTGGCGGAAAACCAAGCAGACAAAGCATTTGTGTAAACCAACGATAAACACTGACATGGCTAAGCCGGACAAGTTTTGGCATGTAGCACAATTTTATTGATAATAATTTTTAAAATACTGACATTTTTGTTAACTTTGCTCACCATAAAAAACATTTAAATACGTTCCTGCCCGCTGCAAAAGGCGGCAAAACAAGTTGTAAAAGAAAACGCCTTTATTATGAAAAAATTATTCACGCTAAGCCTTATCCTGATATTATTTGCAGGATGCAGCAACAAGAAATCTGCCGAAGAGCTGTTCAAGGAGACATCTTCGGGTGTGGTAGTGGTGTTAAACGAGTTTTACTATGAGGTGCAGCTTCCTAACGGCAACTCGCTTTACTTCAAGGGACTTGACGAGGACGGCGACATAACCGGACTGACGGCCGACGCTGAGGAAGCCAAGAAAGACCGCAACATGATAACGGGTACGGCATTCTTCATCGACAAGGAGGGCACGCTGATGACCAACCGCCACGTGGCACAGCCCGACATCGACGCCGTGACGGCACGCCGCAGCATGATAAGATTCATGAAGACGCTGAAGCAGTTTTTCACTGAGCAGATGGCGGAACTGTCGCAGCAGTATGACCAGCTGGAGAGCCAGAAGAGCAGCTGCTCTTACTTCGACTTCTACGGATTTATACACACCGACCAGGAAAGGCTGGCACAGATAAACGCGCAACAGGCTGAGCTGAGCGAGCAGTTTACGGCACTGAAGCAGTCGCGCGAAGGCATCGACGACAACATTGACCCGGAGGGCATTAAGATAAGGACAATATCGGAACTGGGCATTGCCTACAACAACACATACGTAACCAGCGAAAGCGACTTCATAATAAAGAATCCGTGCGTGGTGGTACGTACATCTGACAAAGAGAACATCGACCTCGCGCTGATACAGCTAAAGAACAAGAAGACGCCTGAAAATACATATATATTTAAACTGAAAGGCGACGACTCTGAGCGGTCGTTCACCGACAAGCTGGCAACCCTCTTCTCAAGCAGCGACGACGACAAGCTGAAGATAGACCAGCAGCTGTATATGATAGGATATAACGCCGGACTTGTGCTTGCAAACACCAAGCAGGGCATAAAGGTGCAGATGACGAGCGGCAAGGTTACGCAGCTGTCAGACGGCCAGCGCCTGCTCTACAGCATACCTACGCTGCAGGGCTCAAGCGGCAGCCCCGTGATTGACGAATACGGCAATCTGGTGGCCGTAAACTTCGCCAAGCTGGGTACTACCGACAACTTTAACTTCGGTATTCCTGAGGAAAGCATAAAAGAATTTATGAGAAAATAATCTTTTGCACAAGAAACATAAAATACGCACTCCCTGTTGCCTGCCATAACAGCAACAGGGAGTGTGCTTTTTATATACACCGCCTCCTGTTTCACTGCCATAAGTTTCAGGCAAAGGCATTACGGCATTACATAATACAGACTCTCGGCATCTGCCTGCTCGCCCTACGCATAGATCTAAATGCCCCGAACTTAACATCTGTGTCTGCCGATAACGGCTTTTTGCCATACAGGCAGGAAACAAGCAAGACAATAACTGCCATAAATCTAAACGGAGTAAACTTTAATGGTTCTTCCGCAATTTAGTTGAAGCATAGTTCACCAAACACCATCTTATAACATTTATAACATAACGCAAAGAGACTATTTCAACTAAATTGCGGAAGAACCACTTTAATCCGTGAAAGGTCTATTTGAAGTCAACCGAAATCAGAAAGGGTAAAAGGAATTTGTTGTATAAATATTTTCATAAAAAACTCATCACTCGTCACATACGGTCATAACACACTGACAAACAAGACGTTACGGCGTGACGAGTTGCAGCTTCAACTCATCACATCATGCTCAATAAAGGACAAAACTTTATTTTTTCCTGATTTTGGTTGACTTCAAGCAGGTATTTTCCTTGTTAAGTTCGGCTAAATATGCATCTTCTGTCTGGATGTGACGAGTTGGAGCGGCAACTCGTCACGCTATAAACAATTGTCTGTCAGGGACTTATGTGGCATTGTGACGAGTGATGAGTTTTTAAGAAAAACTTTTTATTGTCATCATCCTGCATAAAAGCATACCTTTCATGGTGCGATAGGCCGTGTTTTAGTCTCCATTTTGCCGTCTTTCGCAATGCAATATGTGCCCTTTCGCCTATATGCCTGATATGTTGTCGCCACCGGCAACAGGGCAAAGAAATCACCCATCTCGCATATATTCTGCTTAAACCCAAATCTGTCTTTAGGATTCGGGATAAAAAGAAAGTGGGACGAACCTCACGGTCAGTCCCACGAATGATAAACCTAAAATGATATAAACTTAGAAATCATTATAATTTACTGATTATACCCAATTTTGTTCCGTTAATGAACTCAATAATGTGGCGTATCTCTTCGCCATCAGGTACCTGTTCCTTTATCTGCAATACAGCATCAAACACACTGGTCTGACCATGGAACACCAGACGGTATGCATTGGCGATATGGCTCTGCACCTTCTCTGAAACGCCATGGTTGTTAAGGATAGTGGTATTGACGCCACCATACTTCACCGGATTATCGCTTGCCACGATATACGGAGGAACATCCTTGCTGAAGCGGCATCCGCTCTGCACCATAGACGCCTTGCCCACACGTGCTCCCGGATTGGCTATAACGCCAGAAGAGAATATCACAGCATCCTCTATGACGCAGTCGCCGGCAATCTTCGTACCATATCCGAACACGCAGCCGTTGCCAATCTTTGTGTCGTGAGACACGTGAACGCCTTCCATAAGGAAGTTGTTGTTGCCTATCACGGTCTTGCCGTCGCTGAACGTTGCACGGTTGATAACGACATTCTCGCGTATGATGTTGCCGTTTCCGATAATAAGATGAGAAGGGTCACCCTTATAGTTGAAGTCTTGAGGAACAGCTCCAAGCACAGTGTTCTGGAACACCTTGTTGCCGCGTCCCAGGCGGGTACCGTTCATTATGCTGACGTAAGGATAGATGACGCAGTCGTCACCGATCTCAACATCGCCTTCTATATAAGCAAACGGATAGATAGTAACATTCTTTCCGATTTTTGCTTTAGGATCTATTTCTGCTTTAGGACTAATCATATTATCAATTCTAATTTATGTTATAACCGTCATCATCCCGGCGCAATGTCATCGTGCTGTCAGCATCGGCACAGCGCCGGCAATGACTTAAGAAACTTAATCTCTGCCGCCGCCGAGCGCGTAATAAAGATTTACAACGGCCTGCATCTTATAGAAGTCGTCCTGTACCTTAGCCAGCTCCGCGTTAAGCAGCGACTGCTGGGCGCTGATAACCTCGAGGTATGTGCTGTTGCCCATAGCAAAGAGGTCTTTGGTGTATTCAACGTTCTTGGTAAGGCTCTCTATCTGCTTCTGCTCCAGCTTGCTCTTCTCATCTGAAGAATTATACAGCACCAGGGCATTGCTTACCTCGCTGCCGGCAGACAGAACGGCATTCTGCCATGTGTTGTATGCCTGCTCCTGCTGAGCCTTGGCAACCTTCAGACCTGCCACGAGCTGACCGTTCATGAATATCGGCTGAACAAGACTGCCGACTGCACTGAGCAGCCACTTGCCGGGATTGACGATGCCGGCACCTGAGCTGTTGGTGAATGCTCCTGAGGCGCTTATCGTTATGTTAGGATAAAACTTAGAGCGGGCTGTCTGCACGTCGTAGAAGCACTGTGCGAGAGTCATCTCGGCATAATGCACGTCAGGACGGTTGTTGAGCATCTGTATGCCTATGCCCGTGCTGAACTCAGAAGGAAGCGACTGGTTGTCGAGCTTGCCGCGACCGATGGTCTGTGCCTGCTGGCCTATCAACAGCGAGAGCGAGTTCTCGGTCTCGCGTATCTGGCGCTTCAGGTCGGCAGCCTGTGCAAGCACTGAATAGTAGTTGGCCTCAGCACTCTGCACGCTTGTCTCCTTAGTGTTGCCAAGCTCCTTCTGCAGTTTCATCATGTCCCATGTATCCTTTGTCAGGCCGGTCATGTTGTCGACAATCTCAAGCTGCTTGTCGAGCATCATCAGCGTGTAATACATGTTGGCTATGTTAGCAATGAGATTTGTCTTAACGACGAGCTGATAGTCTTTTGTGGCGAGCAGTGCCATCTGTGCGCTGCGCTTCTGGTTGAGCAGATTGCCGAACAGGTCGATACTCCAGCTTGCATTGATGGGCAGCGAGTAGGTCTTTGTGGCCTTGCTTCCGTCCCAAGAACTGATGGTTCCCTGCGGAGAGAATGTGAACGAAGGCACAAAAGCCAGCTTTGCAGCAGTGAGCTGAGCCTCAACCATCTTGACATTCAACGCGGCGTTGAGCATGTCGGTGTTATTGGCAAGACCTTTCTCTATGATAGACTGCAACTGCGGATCAGTGAACACGCTGCGCCAAGGCAGGTTACCGAAGCTTGTGGTGTCTGTTACAGCCAGAGTGTCTGTGGCAGAAGCTACATCGCGTACAAGTCCCGTGGTGTTCACTTCCGGGCGCTCATACTTGTTGTAGATTCCGCAGCTGCTTAAAAGAGCAGCCGCAGAAATCATTATCAATATATTATTCTTTTTCATTTTTATCATCATTTTTCAGCATTTCAACAGGACGTGTGTACTGTAACAACTCTGTATCGACAGAAGTAACCTCGTCTTCAAACTCGAGCGGTCTGATCTTCTCCTGCAGATATTGGAAGATATAGAACAGAGCAGGCACAACCAGAAGCTGGCAGACCATACCGATAAGCATACCTCCGATAGCGGCTGCACCAAGGGTCATGTTTCCGTTGTATCCTACACCAATCGGGATGAGCAACGGAGCAAGACCGATAATCATAGCCAACGAGGTCATCAAGATAGGACGCAGACGGGCGCTTGCACCGAGAACTGATGCCCACGACAATGCCATACCGGTGCGGCGGCGCTCAAGGGCGAACTGCACGATAAGGATGGCGTTCTTGGCCAAAAGTCCGATAAGCATAATCAACGCAATCTGCATGTAGATGTCGTTGTTCTTTCCGAACAGGTCTGTGAAGACGAACGCTCCGGCAATACCGAACGGAATAGAAAGAATTACTGACAGCGGAACAAGATAGCTCTCATACTGTGCACTCAAGATAAGGTAAACGAATGTCAGACAGAGTGCGAAGATAATCATCGTAGAGCTGCTAGACTCCTGCTCTGAACGTGTCAGACCAGAGAACTCGTAACCAAATCCTGTAGGCAGTGTCTGCTTAGCCACTTCGTCGATGGCACGGATAGCGTCACCTGAAGAGTAGCCGTCTGCTGCAGTGGCGTTGATATCAATAGATGTAAAGAGGTTGAAGCGGGCTATCAGCTGCGGTCCGTAAACCTTGGTCATTGTTACGAACTCGTTGATAGGAGCCATGCCCTTTGCAGTTCTTACATATACATTGTTCATACTCTTGATGTCCTCACGCATCTTCGGGTCTGCCTGGATCATTACACGATAAAGCTTACCGTAAGAGTTGAAGTTTGAAGAATACATACCTCCGTAGTATCCTTGCATTGCAGTAAGCACTGTGTTCGGGTCGATGCCGCTCTGCTTACATTTTGCAACATTAACATCAATCATATACTGCGGATACTGAGAGTTGTATGAAGTCATGGCTGTACCGATCTCAGGACGCTGATTAAGCTCTGCAAGGAACTTCTGAGTGATGTTAAAGAATGCGTTCACGTCACCACCGGTACGGTCGAGCATAGAGAATGTCAGACCGTTGGTTGCAGAGAATCCCTGCACCATAGGCGGCTGGAAGGCCAGAATCTGTGCACCCTTGATTGAAGCAGTCTGCTTGTAAATCATTCCAAGCACCATCTTAGAACCCATGCTGTGTACGTCGAAATACTTCATGAATCCTTCTTCCTTATCACGGTCCTCAAACGACTTCAGCTTAATAACGAAAGTACCCTGGTTTGAACCCTGACCAGAAATAAAGTTATAACCTGTAATACGCAGACGGTTCTCAATAGCCGGGTTAGTTGCAAGCATCGAGTCAACCTGGTCCATAACGAGGTTGGTCTTCTCAAGACTGGTTCCAGGAGGCGTTGATATTGTACAGAATACTGTACCTGTATCCTCGTCAGGCACAAGACCTGTCTTGGTGTTCATAGCAGTAACTACCAGAGCAGCCACACCTACGAGCACAGCAATTATTGCGATAAACGGTTTTTCAACAATCTTGCGGACACACTTTGTGTACTTGTCCTGCACCTTACCGTATGCGCCATTGAATGCAGTGTGGAAGCGGTCAATCATTGACATCTTGCGCACTGTGCCGTCTTCGTTCTTCGGTTTCAGCAATATCGCACACAATGCCGGTGAAAGCGTAAGAGCGTTGATAGCCGAAATTACGATTGAGATAGCCATCGTTATACCGAACTCCTTGTAGAACGTACCTGAAGTTCCGCCGATGAACGACACAGGAATAAACACGGCCGACATCACAAGCGTAATAGAAATAATGGCTCCAGAGATTTCGTTCATCGCGTCGATAGAGGCCTGGCGTGCCGACTTGTATCCAAGGTCGAGCTTAGCATGGACGGCCTCGACGACCACTATGGCGTCGTCGACCACAATCGCGATGGCAAGCACTAACGCAGACAGCGTAAGCAGGTTGAGAGAGAAGCCAAACACATACAGGAAGAAGAACGTACCGACCAGTGACACAGGCACCGCAATAAGCGGGATAAGTGTTGAGCGGAAGTCCTGCAAGAAGATGTAAACCACGATGAACACGAGCACGAATGCCTCAAACAGCGTATGAACAAGGTCGCCCATAGACGCGTAGAGGAACTCTGTAACGTCCTGCATATAGTCGATTTCAACGCCCGGAGGCAGCAGAGTTCTCTGCTCATCGATAACTTTCTTGATATCCTTAACAATCTGCGTAGCATTTGAACCCGCAGTCTGTGTAACCATCATCATGACGGCCGGCTGACCGTTAACCTTTGATGTAACACTGTAATAAAGTCCTCCGAGCTCAACTCGTGCAACATCTTTTACACGGATGGTATTACCGTTTTCATCGCTCGAGATTATCATATTTTCAAATTCAGTAGCAGTCTGCAGACGTCCCTTATAACGTATTGTGTATTCATACTGGTTGTCGCTCTGCTCACCAAACTTACCTGGTGCGGCCTCAATATTCTGCTCAGCCAACACATTCTGTATGTCAGACGGCATAAGGCCGTAGTTCTTCATCTTGACGGGGTCGAGCCAAATACGCATTGAATAGGTCTTGGCACCCATAACTTCACATCCACCTACACCGCTTACACGCTTAATGGCAGGAATGATGTTGATGTCGGCATAGTTCTGCAAGAACTTCTCGTCGTATCTGCTAGCATCTCCCTTGATGGCCATAAGGAGCACGGTTGAGGTCTGTCGTTTTTCAACCGTCACACCAGCCTTTGTTACTTCGGCCGGCAGCAGGGCTGATGCCTGAGACACACGGTTCTGCACGTTTACCTGACACATGTCGGCGTTCATACCCTGATTGAAGAACACCGTAATGTTGGCCGAACCTTCGTTCGAAGCCGTTGATGTCATATATGTCATGCCTTCCACACCGTTGATCTGCTCTTCAAGCGGCACGATAACCGAGTTGAGCACGGTCTGGGCATTGGCACCCGTATAGTTTGCGCTCACACGCACCGTAGGCGGCGCAACGTCAGGGTATTGCTCTATAGGCAACGACACCAATCCGATAAGACCCAGGATGACTGTCAATATTGAGATAACCGTAGACAGCACCGGGCGTTTTATAAAGTTATCTAATCTCATGTTTTTTCTGTTTTACTTTTGTTTATGAGGTTGTAAGGCTGAGGGCAAGTGGCGTCATAAGCATTCACTCTGACGCCTGCATACGCCGCAGAGCCCGGCGACCTGATTTACTTTGTAAGGTCTTCTTTCAGTTTGTTCAGGTCGTTCTGATGCGAACCCATCTCGCTTGTCTTCTTCAGTTTCTCCTGATATTGAGCCTCTGTTATCGGTGTTATCTGCATACCGTCCTTCAAGGTGGTAACACCCTTAACAACGATCTTGTCGCCGGCCTTCAGACCACTTTCGATAATATAGTTCTTACCGTCGTTGTTGGGGTTTACGGTAACGGCGCTATACTTAACCTTGTTGTCTTTTCCTACGATATAAACGAAGTATCTGTCCTGAACCTGTACAACAGCTTCCTGCGGAACAACGATGGCAGAAGAGCTTGCATGAGGCACGACGATGCTTCCTGAACCGCCGCTCTTGAGCAGGTGCTCAGGGTTGGGGAAGTCGGCACGAATAGACACAGAACCTGTGCTCTGGTCGATTACTCCGCTGACAGCAGCCACACGTCCGTCATGTCCGTATACTGTACCGTCGGCAAGCTGCAGCTTAACAGGAGGATAATCCTTTATTGCAGCGTGGAGTCCGCCGGCTGTCTTTGTCATGTCGAGGAGGTCTTTCTCAGTCATTGAGAAGTAAACCTGCATTGAGTTAATGTCAGACACTGTTGTAAGCGGCTCTGCATTAGAAGAGCTTACAAGCGCACCGACTTCATAAGGCAGATCGCCTACTACACCATTTGCCGGACTTGTAACATAGCAGAAGTCGAGATTCTGCTTTGCAGATACATAGTTGGCCTGAGCCTGTGCAAGAGCTGCCTTAGCAGACTCGTAGCTGTTCTTGGCAGACTGCAGTTCGTAAGAACCGATTACGTTGTTCTTGAACAACTTCTGGCTATTCTCGTATGTAAGAGTTGCTGTGTTGAGCTGAGCCTTGGCTGAGTTAACGGCAGCCTTAGCCTGGCGCACTGCTGCGGCGTAAGTTACGTTATCAATCACGAACAGCAGCTGACCGCGCTTAACGGTCTGTCCTTCTCTTACGCAAAGTTTTGTTATGAATCCTGAAATTTTCGGGCGGATCTCCACGTCCTGGACGCCCTTGATAGATGCAGGATAAGAAGACTGGAGATTCGCGGTCTGCGTCTCTATTGTCCTCACAGCGAACTCATTGTCGCCCATTTTTCCTCCCTGCTTGCCCCCGCACGATGTTAACATTGCGGCAACAGCAAATGCAAGCAATAAAAATTTGTTTCTTTTCATACCTATTTTCCTAAAATTTTTATACTATTATTTCTAATTTGCTTATATCATATTCTGAAAACTATTTTCACACTGGTAGTTTTCGAGATGCAAATGTACATATTATTATTGAATATTACATTAAGGTTAAATGATAATTATTGTGTTTTAACTCTAATTCACTGTAAGTAGCATTAACAAAAACATTTTGAACAGTGTGCGCGTCAAAATTTAAAGCTATGCACGCAATGCGGCGCGCAAGGCCTGAAAACGAAAAATAATTACAAAACAAACAATACATGCAACGCAGCGCATGGCAACGCTTTCCACATAATTATCGCACTATTCGGACAAAACACGCTGCCGGTACGCGGCACAGAAAGCGGTAAAAAATCAGGACATTTGTTTTTGACGAAACAGAAAACAGATAACAAAAATATGTTAAAACATACAACTCTGCAGGACCAACAATTTAAGATTAATTCACATTAAGCACGATTTCGTATATAAAATCAGCCTGTTTTGGAGACACAAACGGGTGAAATTAGAACGCAAAAGGCGACATTTTGACCTCTAAAAGGATAGGTTTTACACTGCAAGATGCCGCATTTTGCATTTTGGGAAAAGAAAACCCATGCAACATAAAACATTAAAATGCTGCCCGTCAGACACTTAACTAAGCTATCGTTTTTAGGTTGTTTTCTGTCAGAAATGCCTTTGCGTCGCGGGCGTTGGCGATATAGAGGCGTCAAACGTCTGCGAAAAATAAAAAAGATTTACATTCAGCCGATACCTTCAGCACCGGCATTGCATGGCAAAGCGCAAGGCAGGTCTACCGGAAACGGCAGCGCCTTTGTCAAGCATTATCCTGACAAAGTCCCATCTCACGTGCCTTCTCCATGAGCAACTGCATCAGCGGCTCGCGCTCGTTGGGCACTCTGTTGTCCAGCACAGCGTCTTTCAGCACCTTCTTCAGCTCGCCAACCTCGCGCGAAGGCTTAAGGTTGAACATCTCCATTATCTCTGTTCCGTCGATGCAGGGCTGCAGCAGGCGCTTATAGTCCTTTTCCTTAAGGTCGTGGAGCTTAGAGCGCACGATGCGGAAATTCTCGAGAAAATGGCGCTTGCGCACCTCGTTTTTGCTCGTTATGTCGGCCTCGCACAGCATCATCAGGTCGTCAATGTCGTCGCCGGCATCGTTAAGCAGTCGCCTTACGGCACTGTCCGTAACCACGTCGTCGGCAATGACGATAGGCCGCATGTGCAGGTTTACCAGCTTCTGCACATACTTCATCTTGCTGTCGAGCGGCAGTTTCAGCCGTCTGAATATCTCGGGCACCATCTTTGCGCCTATATAATTATGGTTATGGAAGGTCCATCCTATCTTCTGGTCCCATCGCTTGGTCTTCGGTTTGCCTATGTCGTGCATCAGCGCAGCCCATCTCAGCCACAGGTTGTCAGAGTGCTTGCACACGTTGTCGAGCACCTCAAGCGTGTGATAGAAGTTGTTCTTGTGAGCCCTTCCCTGCCTTGTCTCCACCATATCCATGGCAGCCAGCTCGGGCAGTATGCGCTGAAGCAGACCGCAGCGCTGCAGGTCAACAAAGCCCTTGCTCGGCGTCTTGGTCATCATTATCTTGTCGAGCTCCTCGGCAATGCGCTCTCCGCTGATTATGCTTATGCGGTCGGCGTTGCGCTCAAGGGCGTCGAACGTCTCCTCTTCGATAAAGAAGTTAAGCTGAGTGGCAAACCTTATGCAGCGCAACATGCGCAGCGGGTCGTCAGAGAAAGTTATGTCGGGGTCGAGCGGCGTGCGTATTATGCCGTCTTCCATGTCGGCAATGCCGTCGAAGGGATCTACAAGCTCGCCGAAGCGCGGCCCGTTAAGACACACGGCAAGAGCGTTTATCGTAAAGTCGCGCCTGTTCTGGTCGTCCTCCAGCGTGCCGTCTTCAACCACCGGCTTGCGCGAGTCGTGCGTATAGCTTTCCTTTCTTGCGCCGACAAACTCCACCTCAAGGTCGCGGTATTTCACCTGTGCCGTACCGAAATTGCGGAACACCGACAGCTTTGCCTTGCGTCCAAGTTCCTTTTTCAGTGCGTCGGCAAGCTGTATGCCGCTGCCCACCACAACCACGTCGATATCGTTCGACGGTCTTTCAAGAAACAGGTCGCGGACATATCCGCCGACAACATAACATTCGAGGTTAAGCGAATCGGCGGCAGAAGAAATCTTATGGAATATATCTTTATCAAGCAGGCTTGCCAATTCGGCGTTTGTCAGTAACTTCATAATCAAAAAATTTCTAAGCGGCTGCAAAATTACAAAAAAACAATGACACAACAGCCGTTTTCATGCTCTTTATTATTCTTTGCCCTGACGATACCATAACTCAAAACATGATTAAACAAAGCGTAAAACGTCTTAAATTGAAACAGCCGACAACCGGCATTGAAATATTTTTTATAAATTTGCTGATACTCTAACATTAAGGTTTCCACCTGCCTTAAACTAAAAAAGATATATTATGAGAACAACACATCCGACAATCAACACCGGCTATCCGTAATGCCTTGCCGAACCGCAGCCGAAGCAGAAGTACAAGTTTCTACGGCCCGAAGTATTTTCTTGTGCAACTTCGTTACGCCATGGAATAAACAACCGACTGAACGATTTTTGGCTAAAGAAAATGCCATGTTTTAAATTTTATATGCAAACCAAACAACATAAAAGTTTTACGGATATGAGATTTTTCACAACACTATTATTGTCGGTAACCGCTATTTCAGCTTTTTCACAGGCAAAAGGGATAAGATGTATATATTCATCATCAATGGAGGTCAACAAGGGTGTTTATGAGATGGAAAATGAGATTGCAAAAAAGATGGTTATACGCGATATTCAGGAAGACAAAAAGATATATTCGCTAACAGCCGTCGGCAACAAATATCTTTTTACGAAAGAGCCCGAAAGTGTTGACAAAGTGCCGCTTATGGTTGACAAAAAAAATATTTACGTAGACCTTGACGACAGCATAAAAGTTACCCAAAGTGAATTCGTCAACAAGCTATACATTGTGAAGGGACATGCCAACAGACTCGACTGGGACGTAGAGGAAAAAACTGAAAACGTACTCGGAAAAACCTGCTATAAGGCAACGCTCAGGCAAGACCCGCGCATCACGGCGTGGTTTACGCCCGAAATTCCTTTTGCGTGCGCCCCTCTCGGATATTACGGACTGCCCGGACTTGTGGTAAGGATAACCACACCTGCATACACTCTCAGCCTTGAAAGCATGACGGAAGTTGACAACATCGAACTGAAAGAGCCTACGGAAGGAACGGCCATAACTGAAGAAGAATATTCAGAAAAAGTTGACCATAACTACAAAAAGCTGTTAGACAGCGCGGACAAGGTGACATACATGAAATAGCGCGATTGTCAACATATCCGCAAAAAGTTGTACATCAAGCCATAAACGGATATAAATCATAAAACGGCATACGCAAGCTTTAGCCATAAATAACCGCCTCAATACCAATATTCGGATTAAGCCAAAGACACAATATCATAAAAATAACATTATAAAAATATTGATTATATGAAAACATTAATTACACTCATACTATCAATAGCCGCTATTTCAGCTTTCTCACAGCCCAAAGGGATAAAATGTATTTATGCATCCACCATGCAGGTGAAAAAAAGTTATTACGACATAGAAAATCCGATTGTGAGAGACACTATCATACAAAGGACGAAACAAGACCGCAAAGTGTATTCTCTCACAATATCAGACAATAAATCCCTATTTAAAAAAGAGCCGGAAAGTGTTGACAAAATGCCGCTACTTACAGATACACGAAATATATACATAGACTTCAACGACAGCTCACGTATAACCCAAACTGAACACGGTGGCAAAATGTATATCATAAAAGACAAGGCAAACACCCTGGAATGGGAGATTTCGCCGGAAACAGAAATCGTACTTGGAAGAACATGCTATAAGGCAACACTTAAGGGAAACAACAAGATAACGGCATGGTTTACACCTGACGTGCCGATGGTGTGCGGACCTCTCGGATACTACGGACTGCCCGGACTCGTGGTGAGGATAAAAATTCCTGTATACACACTTGACCTTCAAAGCATTACCGAAACAGACAATCCGGAGATGAATATTCCTAAGGAAGGAGAACTTATAACAGAAGATGCTTATAAAGCAAATGCCAACAAGACATATAAGGAATTGCTTAACAGCGCAAAAAAAGTAACTTATTACGAATAAATCAGCAACACTTTACAGAAGGATGTCCTTTATCCGGCTACGTCTTTTTATAGTGCTGGCTATATGCTGTATATGGTCTGTTTCGGCCCATGCCCAGACCATAATCAGCGGTCACGTCAAAGACTTGCAGGGAGAGGCCGTGGCCGGCGCCACGGTGCTGCTGTATTCCGACAGCCTGCTGACGCCGCCGATGAAGGGCTACGCCATAACCCGCAAGGACGGATCGTACAGCATATCGCCAAAATCGGACGGCGACATGTGGGTGCAGGCAAAGTGTCTGGGATATAAAGACCGCAAGGTAAAGGCAAGAGTCATGCCCGAAAGCACCGACATTGTGATGGAGCACGACGAAAGGTCGCTTAGCGAGATTGTCGTAAAAGGCACTTACACGGGAATAAAGATGGCCGGCGACACCGTGAAGTTTGACACAGGCCACTTCAGCAACGGCTTTGAAAACAACGTAAGCGACATACTTGAAAAGCTGCCGGGCGTGAGCGTGAGCGAAGGCGGCAACGTGTCTTACGGCGGAAAGGCAGTGGACAAGCTGCTGATAGACGGGCGCGACCTGTTTACGCGCGAGTCTGACGGCCTCGTGATAAAGAACATGCCCGCCGACGTTGTTGCAGGAGCGGAGATAATTAAGAACTATAAAGACGGCACGCCGGGCAGCAACTACGGGCGCAGGGACAACACCGCGCTGAACATCAAGACCAAGGGCCTGGACCGGCTGTCGGGATATGCCGACGCAAGCGGCGGCTACAAGGACAAATACAACGCAAAGTCGTTTACGCTCGGTGCAGGCAACAGGCTCTCGCTGACGGCCATTCTGTCGGGCAACAACACCGGCACGCCCGTATTCTCGCTCAACGACTACCTGAGCCACATGATGAGCGGCGGCAACGTAACGGCATCGGGACAGACCAGCATAAAGATATCCGGCGCGGAGACATCGCTGCTGTACAGGCCCGACAACCTGTGCAAGGACATGAACAACATGGCCACGCTCAACGCGAAATACAAGGCGTCAGACCGGTTTGAGATAAACGGCAGTCTGCTCTTCAACCACTCTGACACCCACAGCCGGACGGAAAGAGACGAAACTTACCTGTCGGCCGACACGCTGGTGAGGAGCGCATCGACGACCGACAACCGCGGAAACTTTCTGACGGCGAAATTGGCGGCCGACTGGCGCCCAACGGACAAGGCGCAACTGCGCTGGAACATAAAGGCCGGCATGACCGACATCAGCCTCGGCACAGCAGCCACCAACAGCGGAACGGGCGGAACCAAGTATGACAATACGGCAAAAAACAACGGGCGCGACATAGAGAGCAATGTCTCGCTCAACGTGTCGGCAGGCAAAGGACTGCTGTTTGTCAACGGCAACTTTGCATGGAACGACGACAAAGACCGCAGCATGCTGACAACCAACCGACGGCTTCTGCCCGTTGACTACGGCACGGCAAATAACGGCGGCAACGACTTCTACATAAGCCAGCACCGCACTACACGCCGGCTGAGCATAGGCTCTGAGGCGGGCTACAGCCTCAACCTGATGCAGTGTGTCAGCCTCAACGCATCGGTGTCGCAGCAACATGAGCAGAACACACTGAGGCTGACATCGGAACAGACAGCCGGAGGCGAGGACAAGATACAGACCGACGAATATTCGGCCAACATATTTGCACGCAACACCAAGGGCGCGCTGAAGGTAAACGCCGGCGCATCGGTGACGGTGGAGCGCAGCAGCATAACCGGCCGACAGAGCGAAAACAGGATAAAGGTGTACCCGTCGCTGAGCCTTAGCTACGACTTCAGCAACGCCCACAGCCTGTCGCTCAGTCTGTCGAGAACCAAAAACCGCACCGAAACCGCCAAGATGTCCGCGCTGACGCTGATCGACTCGTACAACGAAATGACGGCGGCATCGGCCATAGACACGCCGTTTCAGACCGGCACAAGCCTGTCGCTCAACTATAACAACTACAACACCGCAAGCCAGACCTACCTCACCGTGTATGCCAACATGCAGCGGCAGGACCATGCGCTGACGCCCGTGGTGAGTCAGGAGGGCACAACAAGCACCGTGGCGTATGCCTACGGCAGTCATGCCGACAACATATACGCCATGGCCAACCTTGAGAAAAGACTGTCGGCAATACCTCTCAGCATAAAGATTAACCTGATGGCAAACTACGTGGAGTCGCCGTCGGTGCTCAACGGCATGGACAACACCTCAACACTGAAGTCGCTGAAGGCCAAAGCCGTAGTGGCGTCAAACTTCCGCTCGATGTTCAACGGCGAAGTATCGCTGGGCTACTCACGCCGCATCAGCGACATTGCATCATCACGCACAAAGACCGACATAAGCGGCATTGATGCCGGAGGCAAGCTGTATGTAAAGACAGGCCGCCTGAAGTTTACGGCAAGCATGGCCTACAGCCACAGCAAGACAGACACATACAGATATGACATTTACGACCTCGGACTCAGCGCCGAATACAAAATCAGGCGCCTTACGCTGAAGCTGAGCGCAGAGAATGTGCTGAACCTCGACAGCAACAGCTGGATAAACACGCTTGTAACTCCATATTATTCGGCAATAGAAAGATACAACAGAATGCCCGGCTGCCTGATGGCCGGACTGAAATGGACCTACTGACGCCGCCCTGACATCACGGCCGGAGATACCGACCAAAGCAAACAATACGACTTGCCGGGCATACACCGCACGACATCCGACAAACAAAAGGATGCATATCATCATGCAAAAGACCACATACAGCAACACGAAAGATGCCTTTTTGCAACACGAAAGGTGGCATATCAGAACGCAAAAGGTGGCCTTTCGCAACGTAAAAGGTATGCTTTTACAATACAATATGTACCATCTGACATTATAAAAAGGATATGGTTGTTGTAAAGTCGCAGTCTGTTGTCATCAACGCAAAAAGTTTTAAAAAAAACTCGTCACTCATCACATTTTGGTTTAACCTGCTGACAGGCAACATGTTATGGTGTGACGAGTTGAATTTTCAACTCATCACATCCGTCATCTGCAGCAAAAAAATGTTGATGTTTCCTGATTCTGGTTGACTTCAAACAGCCAATTTCATGATTTAGATTGACTTCGGCTCATCTTATTACTGCCGTCGGTTGACGTAAATACGCACATTTTTACCATACACAACCCTGTAAGGACACACCCCAGGTGTGTCCAAATTACGCATTATCGAAAAAATCCTCCGCAATATATAATCAGGCATAAATATCTGTTATATTGTCAGTTACATTAAAACGCCGACAAATCCTTGGGACAGCAACATATCCACATTATTCATCAAGATGATGTTACAGACTATAAAATTTACACGTAATCGGGCTGCGGGCGCACCTGTGGCACGTCCCTACTTTTACTATAAACAAGACTAATGACTTTAACTCCTTACTCACCCCTGTGAGCGATAACTCCTTTAACTACTCCAACTCCCAAAAAGAATCTGCTTTAACTTGTCTTACCCTGAAAAAAGTTGACTCATAAATAAAATAAT
>ULVL01054532.1_pt1 | contig 33584 bp, 52 predicted proteins | sample 1959381 | NCBI WGS metagenome assembly ULVL01 (sample SAMEA4835785, study PRJEB28245) | human gut metagenome | biome: gut microbiome; material: fecal sample | place: Denmark | collected 2008
ACGCGAACCAACAAATCTCCTGGTTGAAAAGGATTTTCTGAAATATATTCATGTAAGCTATTTTCCATAATATTTTACCTCACACTATTGACCAAACGTAACTTACCCAACTTGGATTAATCACTTCGTCTGTCGGCTCAAAACCGTCTTTCTCGGGGTTATACTTGAAGAATCCCAATACTTCAGGGCAACTATATAAACCGCCAGCTGTTCGCTCAAGTACTGCATACTTGCCATCGTCTTGAATATCACAAGCATTTTGGGCAAGCGCAGACAGAGCTTTTTTCTTGGAGAAATACATCCCCACCGTCTGTTGACCACCGTAAATGGGATAACCATTTTTGTCGTGTCTCGTGCCGTTCTCGGTGAAGCAAGTAATCAAATATACATATTTCATTCGTCGTCGTCCTCCCTATCCTCTTCGTTGGCGTACAACGCGTTACGCGGTATAAAAGGTATCACTTTCGCTCTCGGGGGCGTATATACCTCTTTCATCTGTTTCAAAAGACCGCTCCTCATATATCCCATGAACTTGTCAAGCTCAAGGAGGCTATCTTTTACACCTTCGATATAATCTTCCGATTTACCCCAATGCCCTTCCTCTGTGGCTTGGATAGTCACCAAGGTTGCGCGTTCATCGAGCCAGGCGTCAATTTGGTCAAGAAGCTTTAACTTCGTTTCATATCTTAAAACTCTGTCTTCATACTCGCGAGTTATCATCGATTCGCTCCTTTATTTGCAAAAAACTCTTCGACCTTTGTGGGATCGGGGAGATATATTGCATAATGTACCAGAGTCGCTTTCCCGTTTCGAACTATGCCTTCGTAATCGTCCACAATAAAGCGCCATCCGCAAAGCTCGTGACAAGTCATTGACCAACGCAATGCTTCCACAGGATAAGTCAACGACCACTTCAAAAGAGCTTGTTTGTAAGCTTCTTGTTCAATCTCTTCCGCCTGTGATACAAAACACTTTGCAACGGTCTTCAGGTCGGTGTTTTCATCCACAGGCAATCTCACTCTGTATGTTTCTAGCTTACCACGTAATTCTCGATAAACGCCGTCTTCAAAATAGTTCACGATTGCATATTGCCCCCAAACATCTTTAGAAGAATGCAAACAAGGGAATACGGCATTTTGAAGCTCCTCTTCCACTGCCTGTTTTAAAGCGTTATCTAATTCAACTTTCGTCATTAGAAAAATCCTCCGCCGAAAAACATAATCATTCCAATGAGGCTACCGATTGCCAATAATAAAGTCAAAAACATTGCTCTTCCTCCTCGTAGAATTCGTCTTCATCGTCCTCGAAACAAAGTTCATCGAGTTCATCCTTCGCTTCCATCTCGTCGTCTTCCATTGCCAACATCATCAACAAAAAGTCATCCATTGTCGGGAATCTCCTCTAACCAATCTTCACGAACCACTTCGTCGCAGTCCTCGATTCGATACCAGTTACAACCACCGTCAAAATATGATGCCGACGATTGTTCTGTAATCGTTGTTATATTATCGGGGTAGGCGATTCCGCACTTTTCTGTGCGAACCGCCACCTTTTGCCCCACTTTAAAACGGAACTCTTTCATCGTTTAGAAATTAACAATAACCAATTCCTTGATTTCGCCACGGCCGTCACCCTTACTGTTGATGTTGCGGCGCGCCTTAACTTCTTTCACATAAATGCCAGGATTCTTCTCGTACTTGTCACGAAGAGAAGTGTCGTTGTCGTCTGCTGAATTTGAGAGCATGACGGTTGAACCCTCAACAGCCCCTTTCATAAAGAACTCATAAAGACGATTTTGGTCGGCATCGGTGAAACCACTCTTATCGTAAGCTGTGAAAGAGTCTTTACCTTTCAATGGACGATAGGGAGGGTCGAAGTACGTGAAAGAATGTGTGCCCATATCCCACTTCACTTCCGTGAAGTCACCGCAGTAAATATCGACTCTTTGGAGAACATCCGAGCAAAGTCTGATATTGTCAGCATCGCAAATCGTCGCCGATTCGTATTGACCGAAAGGAACATTGAACTCGCCCTTGCTGTTAACACGATACAAGCCGTTAAAACAAGTCTTGTTAAGGAAAATGAATTCCGCCGCCTTTTGGTAACAGTTGGTGATGTCAATTGCAACGGTATTGAAAGATTGACGCACTAAAAGATATACGCCCTTCTTGCCATCCAAAGTCGCCTGACCATCATAACGAAGTTGAAGTGCTTTGAGTTCGTCGATGAGCTTCTCGGGGTCTCTCTTAACACAACGATAGACATTGATGAGTGCTTCATTGCAGTCGCAAATGACACCACGCTTAAACGGATAACGTTGGAGCATATAGAAAAGCATTGCTCCGCTACCAACAAACGGCTCAATGTAAGTCGTATAAAAACCGTTCTTCACGAGCGTGTAAAAGTCTTCTCCATCGGACGAAGAAGGCAAAAGGGAATCGAGTTGCGATATAAGTTGTGTTTTGCCACCCGCCCATTTGATGAAAGGACGAGCATATTGTCTTTTTTGTTTAGCCATAAGACACTCCTATTTTTTTGATTATCTTGATTTTAACACGAGAGGAAGGAAATTGTCAACCTTTTATGACGAAAAAATCGCAAATAAAATTAGAATTTTATTTGCAACTTTTTTGACTGTTTTACGATCGTTTCCAAAACTTCTTCATCAACATCGTAGGTTGCGACCGTGTGACCGACGCCAAATGCCTTCGGTCCTGCAATTTTCATATCGTCAATGTAGACTGTCGGACCTGATTTTGAATAAGGATACTGAACAAGTTCTAATTTCATATGTCACCTCAACTTTGTTCGCCGATCAAATCGCGAGTTTTCGGCATAGTAGCAAAATCATACTGCTCCAAACCAATCATTCCTTTGACCTGCGCATACGAGCCGTGCAGAATCATCGCGCTTTCAACTTCGTCGGTTAGACCAACAACAACGACTTTCTTCCCCGTTCCGAAAGCATACCCAACTTCCCATGCGGCTCCTGCATTGTTCTCCTTGCCCCACGACAACATCACGAGAACATCGGCTTTGTCGATTTCGACAACGTCGTGCGTAAAGACCATGAGTCCCCATTCGGCGGGAGTGTAGTCCCACGCATTGTGAATGTGAAGTTCTTGAGGTAAGTATACATCAAGCCCTTTTTCTTTGAGAAGGTGTGCTGCCCATTCCAACTGGCGTTGATGGGTTTTGGTCTTTTCCTTATCTTTGTAAGCAAAACTTCCTGCGAGATATACTTTCATTTTGTCCTCCTAAACAAAAAGCCCCGCGCTCCTCATAACGCCGACTCGGAAAGCGAGCAAGCTGGGAGCGGCAGAGCTCTTGGCGGCCTGATTACCTGCGGCGGCTCCAGGTGACCTCGCTGGCATTTAGCGCGAGGTGCGGTTCGTTCCACTTCACCTAACTCAAACACTTAGGAGGGTTGTGAAGTGCTGTGTGTTTATTGAATAGCCGACACAGAAGGCTAATGGAGCTAATAATCCGACTCGAACGGATAACCGACTGATTACAAATCAGTTGCGCTACCGATTGCGCCATATTAGCGTTTTGAGAGGCCTAGCGTTATCACCTCTCTGTACCCCATTTCGCGATAGGCTTCGTACGGTTCTTATTTGTTCACGAAAAACACCGTCAAACACGTGTTGCGATATCAGAAGGCTATCGCGAACCTTCTGCCCGACAGGAGGAGTCGAACCTCTACGAATGCCCTTCATGCTGTCAGGATTGGTGGAACATCTGGGTACTGCCCCCAGGTGCCGTACAGTCCGCTTTGGGTTTAAGTACGGTCGAAACTTTTCTATGCCCCATGCATGCGGTGAGAGTGAGCCAGCGTTAAGTCGCTTAGTGCAACCGCCGACTCTCTAACGGAAACTCTCAATTCCGCCAATACCCCACAAAGAAGATATTGGACCACTAAAAAAATAATACTAGACGGTCTTGTTTTTGACCAGAGTAACCGCCGCGATAGGAACGGGCCTAAACTCCGCTTTCTCTTCTTTCTTCCCCGACGCATGAAAGTATGTTCGGCATTGTGGTAGCGGAGATGGGATTCGGACCCATACTGTACGGATTTTAAGTCCGTTGTCTCTGCCGATTGGACTACTCCGCCATATCAGCGGCTCATCGCCGCTTCGTGATTGTAATATATCACACTCTCTTGTTTTTGTCAACCTATTGTGACGAATCATTTTTCGCCATTTTCGAGGAAGGCAACGTTGTCAGGTTGTGGCGCTTCATTTTCTTTCTCGTCGTCGGTATATTCGGCAATATATTCTTTCGTGGGATCAATCCATTCTAAAATGGGGCCACCATAGTCTCTGTCGGAATAATCGTACTCAACACTGACATACTCACCATCGCTCCAAATCTTGATGTCTTGTTCTTGATTCAAGAGAATTCTGATAAACTCAAAAAAGTCTCTCCTTTCTTGGTTCCCCTCTTGAATGCCTTTTAATTCAAAACACAAACCCTTCTCTTGTCTCATTTTGCTTCTCCTTCATCGACCTTTTCAGAAGATTCATCTATGAACTCTTTATCGAGCCATCTCTTGTTTTCCACAAAGTCAATGGCTTCGTCAACATAACGGAATCCTGCGCAATCGAAATTACCATCTCCATTTACGTCAGTGTTTGGGATACCTACATAAAACGGTCCAAACACTCCATTATGAGCGACAATGACCTTGCCGAGTTTGCTCTTATTGAATTGGCACGGACGATTGGTCGCTGGATTGGTAATTTTACCTTCTTTGTCAATGAGCCAAACCTTATCGGGGCAAATTTTACCCGTGGCTCTTGACACACCGCCAGGAGCGATATCAAGAACATTCAAGTCGGACAACTTGCTCTCTGCATCTTCAGCAGTAAAAGCAGGCTCAACCTTAATTGCATCGATGCCCATCGTCATACGCTTTATTGCAAGGAACATCTTGCCGCCGAAATCACGCACAATGAAACCTTTCTTGAGTTCCTCGTCAGAGTGAAGCGTAATTTCTTTGTCTATGTCTGCCCATGTTTCTTCAGTCAACATTTGACCATTTTGAAGCTCTTCTGCGTTTACGATTGTGTTCATTGTTTATTCTCCTTTAAGTCTGTCTTTTTTATAATACCGCGTTTTTTGCCACCATCGCTTTCCCACACGACCAAGTCGCCATAAACCGAAGAGTGGCAGTCTCTAAACCAACGTTCGTCGCCATCTATTTCATAATAGCACTTCCCCTTACGATCAAGCCACATAATGAAATATCCCAAAGCGTGAAATGCCATTACTTGTTCATAGGGTGATTTGGGCTCTACTCCAACCTGGAACAACCAATCACGAGCTTCTTTGTTGTCAAACTCGTTGACGACTTCTTCGCGCTTTTTGCGCCATACCTGAAAACCCCAAGTGCTATTATGGGTGATCTCATCCACTTTTCTCTCAATATCAGTCATAAATTTCTACCATCCTATAGCCATCTTCCACACGAACACTGATCCAAGTGGTTTCAATTTTTGTATCATCCCAAATGATAGTGTGTTCACGAAGAAGTCTTGTCGCAAACGAAATGAAGTCTGCAGAACACCCAGCTTGTCTCATCGCTTTTCTAAGTTCGTTCATATTGTTCTCCTTATTTTCTATATTTACGAGTATCGTAAACTTCGGGAATGTCAAGCACCGTAATCAATTCTGTAGTCGGACTGAATACAAAAATTTGATTGCTGAAAACTCTCAATTCTGCTCCAATGCAAGAGTGCGCGGCAACTTTTTGCAAATAGTTACGAAACTTTGGATGTGTAAACACTTCGGGTTTCTTTCCGTTACGATAAGCTCTGTCTGCAAACGCCGCAGCGTCTTTTCTGTTTGATCTCTCAACTACTCTATCGAAGCCATGTTTTGTTACATTGTTGTTTTCCATTTGAAAACCTCCTGTTGTTTTTTACAAGAGTATAGTATCATGGTTTCGATAGAAAGTCAACCTTTTATGACAAAAAATTTTTAAATTTCATCAAGCGAAGTGATGAGTCCATCTATAATGCCCATATCAATCGCATCTTTCGCCCAAATGAACCACTCGGTGCTTCTCTTCTTGTTGTATGTCTTTTCAGGAATTGTGGTTCTCTCAAGAACATATTTTTTAAGAAGCTCAATGCAGCGGGTGTAATGCTCCATCTGACTCTTACTTTGTTCGTAAGTGCCAGCAGCGCCGCCAGAGCCGCTATGAATCAAAAATTGTGCATTCGGATAAGCGAATCTCTTACTACCTGCAAGCATAATATAAAAGCCAGCCGACATCGCGACACCTACATTATAAGTGTATACGGGTGTTTTGCTCAATAACAGCGTGTCGATGAAATGTAAGCAAGAGTCTAAACTACCACCATAAGAGTTGATGAGTAACTTAATTGGTTTGCGTTCTTCCACAGGAATATCCCTATCTTGACGGTTCCAGCGGATTATACGACGAGAATAGTCGACTAAAGCATCGTTTATGTCGAAATCCAAATAAAGAATACGCTCGTTGAGGTCGAGATAAGTTTCATATTCTGTGAAATCGGGAAGAACACTTGCTGCTTTCCCCAATTTCCCCAAATCTATAGCGAGGTCTTCAAGATTGGTAAAATCTTCACACTTGTTGTTCATCTGCTAACTCCTTTTGGTTGACTTCGGCTTCTTGGAGCAACTCGCACAACCACGTTTGTTTAGTTTTGACACGGCTAATTCTAACCGCCTGTTGCAAAATCTTCTTTTGTCCCACAATAACACAATATTTCCTTGCCCTTGTTATCATTGTGTACAAAAGTTCTTTCGATATTAAAGCATATGACGAACTGTCAATTGCCCCTATGACATATGGCGAGGAATCGCCTTGCTTTTTGTGGACCGTAATCGCATAACCCAAAGAAAGATTATCGTAATTCTCTTGGGGGAGGATAATGTCACCTTGCTCGGTTAGATTGATTATCATATAATCGGGACCGATTTCCTTAATGTAACCAACATTACCGTTGTAAATGGGTTCTTTCTCTCCTTCCACATTCAGCGTTTTATAGTTGTTTTTTAGTATGATAATACGGTCATTTCTGCGATATGTGTAGTCATACTTAATTCCACTGTCACAATAATGGACTGTTACTTCATCGGGTTGAGGAAGTCCATTGACAATCTCTTGGATAGCTAAATTTATTGCACGGCAACTCGCATCTCCTCGGCTTCTCATTGGCACTAAGACTTGAATATCGTTGACAGGAACATGTTTATTGATATACAACTCTTTGAACTCGTTAATTACCTTCTGCTTGGTCAAAGCGCCGTCAACATACGTCACCAGTTTAAAGTCTCGTTTACCCCCACGATATTCCTCTCCCGTGGTCGCAGTAGAAACAATTTGTTCGCCACATGCAACTTTGAGAGATTGGGTGATAATACCACTATCGGCTTTTTGACGCTGAATCTTGGTCAATTGTACAGTCGGGATAGTGTGAGACTTGATAGTATCGGTGAGAACACTTGCGAGCCCTATTGCCTCAAGCTGTTTAACATCACCAATGAACAAAACCTTTGCGCCCGTTGGTATAGCACGAAGGAGGTCAAGAGTGATTTCACCGCCCCACATTGAAACTTCGTCGCCAATAATAATATCATAGGGCACGGGGTTGTCTTTGTTGTGACGGAACTTCCCCGTGTCGGGATCGTACTTCAATAAGCGGTGAATAGTTTGACCTGGGATGTGCGTTATTTCAGTCAATTTCGACGCCGCACGCCCAGACAAAGACACCTGTGCAACACGGAAATTATGTTCTTTGAGGATATGGGCTATACCATTGACTGCACTAGATTTTCCTACGCCTGCCGCGCCCGTCAAAATACTGAACTGATTGTTTATAGTATTCCAAATAGCCGCGTTTTGCTCATCTGTAAAAGTAAAGCCCTGCCTACTTTCGATATCTTTTAAGATTTTTTCTGCGTAATCTTTATCAATTTCAATGGTTGCTTTGCCTTTTTGAATGCGAACAATCTCATTTGCCAATTCTTGCTCAAGCTCTCGATATTCCATCAAGCCCACGCGTCCATTATCTTGGTCGAAGTACAACACATTGGTTTTAATACCGTTACGGACAACGTTATAAATCTTCTCTTCGTCCGTATCCCCGCACACTTGACCGATTGCTGTGCACAAATCATCCACATCTACCCATGAGTTACCATTTAAATCGGCCTGCTCTCTTAAGTAGTGAACAAGGTAAGCTCCCATACGCTCTTCGGAGTCAAGAGCTATTCCTTGTGCCAAAGCAATATCGTCTGCCTTTGACCAGCCATAGCCAGGAACTTGGATAATGAGCGTATAAGGATTTTTTTCAACTACTGCTACGGCAGCGTCAGCCGATCCATAAAATTGCACAAGTTTATCTATGGCATTCTTGGTCAAACCCAAATCATGAAACTTGACATAAGCATAGCCTTTGTCACGGCTGTCCTCATATTTTGTAATCATTCGCTGAGCGACCACAGGGCCGATACCTTTGGCTTTGATTAAAGTTTTGACATCGCGATTCTGCAACAATTCAACTGGATTGTCAAACTGTTCGTATAACGATTCGATTTGATTGGGTGTCAAAAAGAAAGAGAAAAACTTTCTCTGGTCTTCTTCATCATCCATATCGTAGTCCAAACACATGGTGTCTATTTCATACTGCAATCCGTATTTCTCGTCTTTCACCAACCGAGCACTGATTGTGTACTCATCACGAGTGTTGAGTGCGGGCATTCTTCCTTTGGCTGTGAAGTGATTGGACAATAGGAAAACAGGTGGCACATCGCCATCTAATACCTCCAAAAGATTAAATGCAGCGATAGTCCATGTCCCCGAGGTTTGTCCAGTCTTGGGATAAATAACACGGTCTAATCGTGCCTTTAATCTCACCTTCTTATCCATTATTTCTTCGCTCGCCAAAGCGTATCTAGTGTCCATTGCTACCTCATTCTTCTGATATACGAAAAGATTAACACAGAATCGCTTCTGTGTCAACCTTTTGTGACTTATTTTTTTTAATTTTCGCGCTCAAGCTTGAGCTTGGGATAAGTCCCCACTGACTCAATCAAGTTTACCGAATGTCGGATTCCTTTGTCATAGTCAGTCTTCGGCAAGAACATATTCTCTTGGCGTACTCCATAAATAAGAAGTTTGTTACCGCGAGTAAACCATGATTTTTCAATCATCGTTTTCTTACCCTTGTTGTCAACTGTACTTATATTCTTATTATAATGAATATAAGAACCTGCGTAGAACTTTACATCGACCACCCCTGTAGGAGTGAGCAAAGAAACGATGTGTTTGTTGTTGTTTGCTCCCACAACAGTCCCCGCTATCCCAACGATATCGTACACGGGCGTTTCCTTGCCGTTCTTGAGCTTTTTCATACGAATGGGCTTAAGTTCCTCGGGAAGGTCTTTGAATGAGCGAAGATTATACGCGAGAGATTGCATACTTGCCAATTCATGTCCACTGTAATAGAAGCTCATTGATGACATTTCCCACGCACTTAAACTTCCTTGACAATACTTGTCCCACATTTCCTGCACTACTGCATCACATTCAGCTTGATAAAGAAGTTGACGCCCTTCCTCGGAACTAAACCAATCCATGAGGGGAGCAACGAATTCTTTGTATTTCTTCTCGAATACTGATGTTTTCACTGTGTAGCCTGCGGGCACTACATCATATTCTTTCCCGAGTGTCATTTTATCTTTGAGATAAACCTCGAAGAATTTGACACTATCAGGATCGACAATAACATAAAGTTTTTGTGCCGCCTGTTTCTCGTTTTTATCAACCCACTTTTTGTAGTTAAACATGCGAATTTGTGAGTTGAAATCTTCAGGAACGATATTGAGTTCAATCGCTTTCCCCAAATGCACCGCTGTAACCTTCTCTTTTAGGGTGACTTTTGTACGAGCCAATGATTCAAGATATGAACGCATAATCGCCTGACGGGGTCTTTGTTCGATGGCATCAAACGAACCCGCTTTGATAAGAGAAATCATTTGGACAGGAGTGAGAGTCAGGCGATTCATAAAGTCCTCGAGCGATGAATATGGACGACCAGCGATGATGGTATTGGCCAAATCTTGGTTTATATTCGTTACCGTCGAAAGACTATAAACAATAGCGTTGTGCTCAACATCGGGAATAAAATCGAGTTCTGCCAAGTTAATATCGGGCAGCATAATCTGAACCCCGTTGAGTTGTGCGTCACTAATAGCCTTAGCAATTTTGGGATAGTTGACGGGCACAGATTTCGCTTTTTTCGGCTCGTCTGATGTTTCATCGTCTTCCTCGACATCTTCTTCCCAAAGAAGGCTGGTATCTTCGTCTTCGCCATCTTCTTGGTCGATATTCCCCTCAAAATCGGTTGCAGAAGAACCTGCGTTAACACACAGACAAGCACAAGCCCAAAAGAGGGGATTGTAACGCGTTGCGAGGTTCGCCTCTTGTACCGCCTCGATACTGTAAGCAATATCATGAGGAATAGAAAAGCTATAGCCAATTTGCGGCTTAACTAAATGGTTCCAACAATATTCAAGATACTCTTTTCTAGCCATTTTATTCACTCTCCTCTTTATCAACTGCCTCAAAGAAACGTTTTTTCATTTTCTCAATTTTCTTTGCGTCTTTTTTCGCCACTGCTTTACGCAATAAGTTTGCCTCACCCAAAGTAAAATTCGCAATTTCAGGGCGTTGCACTAGGCGCATCATGTCTTCTTGTTCAACAGAATTGCCATATTTGGACAATAACTCCTCTTTGAGGACCTGTTGTTCTTCGGGAGTTAAACCAGCTTCGTTCATTTCTTTGTACCATTCGTTGATGTTGTTGCGGAATCTGACATATCTATCCAGAGGACGTTCTTCGCCATCTTCGCCCATTAATCTCATAACAGCGTTGGCAGCTCCAAGTTCCGCAACCGACGTCGGACGAGTGCGTTTGATACAAACGGCTCCAACTTGTGTCTCGAATTGGAAAAGATTGGCTATCTTGCCGTTTTGCATATCTTCCCACATTTGAGGATTTTTATAATCAAGCACATCGGGATGAAGATATTTATTATAGGTTGCTCGCAAAGAACCCTGCCACTGAATCTCGCCCGCCTTAAGCAACAGCTCTACGCATTTCATCAATTTGGTTTGAGCATCAGTATACAAACAGTCGAACTTTAATGACCCAACCTGATCGGCTGCACGGTAATCGTAACAAGTAATACGCGTACCATTGGGGGCGCGCATCATTCCCAAATGTTCAAGATAACCGTGAGAGAACACATAGCAAGCCGAAGCATGAACTCCCGCACCTGAAATTAGCCCTTCTATTTTACAGACTGTTTCGTAAAGATTGGGATAGGCTTTAAGAGCTTTGATGAGTTCGGGAGCAGGTTCATACCCTTGCTCTTCGTTGCCATTTTCGCACTCTTCCAAAGTGTACACGTGCCCGCGCGACATCGGGACCATCGCAGACAAAGGTTGAGCTTCGTCAACTGGGATGTCGAGACCACGACAAGCGGTCAAGATTGCAGACTTTAATGATTCTTTTTTATAAGTTAAAGTGTTTAAAACGCAATCGTAACCATAATGTTGACGCAAGGCCTCCATTAATTCTGGCGCTTTGTCGTTCGAGAAGTCGCAATCGATGTCCATAATTGTGGCGCTACTCTCCACGTTCATAAAACGCCAATAGGGAATGTCGTAAAGCATTGGATTGGCTTGAGTTATACCTATAAGATAGTTAATTAAGAAAGACATTGCAGAACCTCTTGAGACGCCAACGAACGTGACTTCCCAAGCTATATCAACAATCTCTTTGACCAAATTAAGGTAAGCACTCATTCTTTGGTTAAGGGCTTCGCTAACTACCTTGAGAGTGTACAACTCAATTTCTATTCTATCCGCTTGCTCTTTACCAACATTGAAGTTCTTGTCAAGAATCCCTTGTTCTATCGAATAAAGCAAAAATCTATCTTGTGGGTATTCGCTATAAGCATAGAATTTGATATTTGGACAACTGTCGTACCAATCCTTAAGCAAGTGACGCACTTGAAATTCGGGCAACTTGCGTTCAGGAACGATAATGGGGCAGCGCATATCATAATATTCAATTTGATTGTAAATCAATTGAGTATTGTTAATTGCGGTATCAACGACATCGCTCGGCAGATAAGACAAGATTTGGCGAATCTCGTCTTCGGGCTTCATATAGGTATACTTATAAAACGCATTAACCTCACGATCGCTCTCCGCTTTACTGTTTAAGAACTTCTCAAAAATAGGGAGGTCTTCCTTGTTGAGATAGTGGGCATCCTGCGTTATAATATAAGGTATGCCAAAAAATTCAGACAACTTTATGATATAACGATTGACATCTTGTTGGTCGTCAGAATCAGAATCTTGCATTTCCAAAAAGCAATTTCCTTCACCGAAGGTGTCCATCATCCAATTCACCATGAAGTTAATTGAATCCGAATCTCTACGCAAAATGCTCGTGCCCAAACGACCGCCAACACAAGCGGTCGAGGCAATCAAATGTCCTTTGTTTTCGCCGATGATTCTTTCAAAATCTTGATAGAATGTGGGAGTACGACGTTGACCACGCTCCATATAAGAACGTTCCCAAGCCTGACTTGAGAGTTCGCGCAATTGTCTATGACCAACTTCGTCTTTTGCCAAAAGGATAAAGTGCCAATACTTATCGGCATTTTTATACTCACTTTCGTCTATAAGATAAATTTCATTACCAAGAATAATCTTAAAATCGGGATGCTCTTCTCGTATCTTATCTCCACAATTCAGGGCTTCAATATGGCCACTAATAATTTCATGATCAGTAATGGCCAAGCCGTTAAATCCATATTCAATCGCTTTATTAATCATCTCGGGGATTCGGTTAATTGAATCTCTGAGATGTAAATTACTATACTGCGTATGGTTGTGTATTGAACAGAACATTTATGTCTCCTTTTTACATTCTCTACTTATCTTATCACAAAACCTAAAAAAGTGTCAACCTATTGTGACACTTTTTCTTCGAGATATTTTCTCATCATTGCTTCTGCCGCACCGCAGGGGTAAAATTCTGTACACTTCCCGCCGCGGTAAACACAATTCGGAACCAACAGCCCTTTAAATTCGGGATTGACTTCTTCCACCTGACGGCAAATCTCGGCAACAACTGCCCTAGTTTCAGGACTTGCTTGCGTGCAAAGTCGTTTGTGGGCAATAGTCATAAGTTCTTGAGCGTTCATACACCAACACATATCTATTGGAGAATCCTGTGGAGCCTCCCCACGATTGTATTTGGTTTGTCGGTCGTTTCGCTGCGTCTTCACAAAAGGCACTGCGTGGACATGCCTCACTAAATGCGTGCTGACCCAATAGGGGACATTTATTATTCTAAAAACGAACTGTAATACCCTAATCGGGCTATGCTCAGATGCGAGTATCTTATGTTTCCATTCGTCCGTCGGAGGCTGCTTAGCCTCTTTACCAATTGTAACCAACGTACATTGTTTACACAGCATCCAATCTTCGTCGGTCGGATGCTTGAGAATCTCTACTTTGAAATCTTCCATATCACTCCTCTATTACAAAACAGTTACATTTATGACTATGTGCCGTACAAGCGTCCAGCCCCACAATGCCCTTATCGATAAAGATGTCGAAGCAGGCTTCGTCGTCGAACTCAGTTCCTTTTTGGTGTAGTCTGTTGTGTGCCCAGCTGGTATGCCAATGGCCGCATACGACCGTCTTGTTGGGAACCTTGTAACCTATGCGCCACATTTCAAACGGATTGCCCCATCTTGCGCTATCCCACTCTTCTTTGGTTGCCTTCCTCCAATCGGGAGTGCCAATCGGCACCCAAGAGTGAACAAAAACGTATTCGCCAAGTTCGTAAAAATCAACACATTCTGCGAGATAATCCCAGAGGATTTTGACACTCTTTATTTTGTAAAACACGTCATGATAATCCCAATCTATATTCCCTCGAACACCGTACCAAATGGCATCTTCGTTCATTCCACAGAGATTAAAGATTGTCTTAAGGGTACCATTAGAGATATCGTTTTGATAAAACTCGCGGCGTTTGACGCAACTTTCAAGCAAGTCCTCGTGATTACCTCGAACAAAGACTCGACGCTCTTTCGGAATGGACATCAGGAATTCCAACACGTCTATTGACTTCGGGCCACGGTCTAACACGTCGCCGCAAGAAATCAAAACATGTTCAGGATTATTGATATCGAATCCCGCCGTGTCCAACGCTTGTTTCATTTCGTCATAAAACGAATGAACGTCGGCTATTACAAAGAACTTCTTACTCATTAGTTTCTTTCTCCGCGTCCGCAACTTCGGGTTTTACGATGAAACAACGGTATTTGTCCAAACCCACAAGCTCGTTACTCCAACTTTCGGTGTAGAATTCGTAGTAGGTCTTATTGTGCTTTTTTCTGTAATTATCACCGAACGCTGCCCAACAGATTGAGGGGATGCCAATCACGAAGAAAAATAACGGTCCAAGGAAAAGGCTTTGAAGCGAATGTCCATACTCGTGAGCTACGAGTGTCTCATCTTCATCGTCGGTTACAAACAAAAACATGCCTAAAGACACAGAACCGTATTTGTTATTCCATTTGGTTGCAACTGCGTTTTTGTATTTTTTAGATTTACATCCCAGCATTTTACAAGCCAAGAACATCACCAAACCTGCAAGATTTTGGAGGATGCCCCAAGTGAATTGGAGCAAAACGTACATAAGCTGATTAGTCATTATCTCTTCTCCTTTTTATTTAGCATTCGGCGTTGTCCAAAACTTACTTGGCTTTTTTGTGCCAGGGACATCGCCTCTTGCTATTGCTATATTTTTTTGAACTCCATCTTCTTCATAAATTAGAATTTCTAGAAGTCCATATTCAATTGTAGAAATCACCGCTGCACGCTGTAGCTTGTCTCCCAACTGTGCAACAAAATAATCTCGTGCTTGACACCAAACGGTGACATCGGGTGTCCAAATCACTTTATTATATGTGGTGGGAATTGCTACTTCTGTAGCATCTGCTCTTTTTCTCGCCACGATTCACCTCAAATCAGACCTGGGTAAAACATGTTGAAACGCTCAATGAATGCTTCTGCACGCTCTTCGGCATTTTGACGTCCCAACAATCTATCTTCAGTAAGAACATCGCCAACTATAGCAGCAATATTTTGTTCGATAGATTTTGAAGTGACTACAGAATCAAGCTGCTTTGCCGCAACTTGATATGCGTGCGCATAATTGAAATTGTACGGATTCATATTTAGCTCGTCTGCGCGAAACGCCGCTTTAAAAGCATAATAAATACGCAAACCAAGTTCGCGCGTCATTGTCTGTGATGGAGCTGTAAGTGTATCCCAAAAAAGTCCCATATAAAATCTTCCTTTTATTTGATAAATTGATTATAACACAGATATAAATGCCTGTCAACCTATTGTGACAGGCATTTGCTCAAAATACGAAATTGTATTTCTTCTTGATTTTTTGACGGTCGGGTGGAATGTTTTCACGCTCTTCGTCGGTTAAATCGACACATTGTTCAAGTAAATAATGTCTCATTACCTGTTCGTGATTCTCGATTCCTTGCCACTCGTTGAGTTTGTCAAACGTCTTGTTCTCCTTGGTCCATTGACATTGATAAGGACATAGATGTCTGGCGCCTTCAGGCTGAACAGGATTGGTTCCGCAGAAGTTACACCAATGGCACAAAGGCGACGGATGAGGTGTCCAGTCTTGCGATTCGATGCCCTCAAACAACTTCGTCAATTTTGTCTCCGCTCGTTTGAGCCAACCTTTCGTACCAGCCTGTTGACGAACATCAATCAGAGGAAAATTGTAGTAACACTCATCGGGTGTGTCTTTCAAATTGTAACAACTTTGCAACGCTTTAACATAGACATAATGTTGAAGAGGCGTTGTTGTTTTACTTGAATCGTAAGGCTTTTTGGATGTTTTCAGATCCTCGACAATATATTTGCCCGTTTCTTTGTTCCTTAAAACCCTGTCAATATATCCCGACATTAAATGACCTTTGAAATTGTACTCAAAATACTTTTCAACATCGACCAACTCAATTTCAGGATGTTCTTCAAGAAATTTTTTCTGACGATAGATCCCCTTTTCGGCATAATACTTACACCTTGCCGCATAAGAACTGCCATCCTCGTCAATCGCATAATACTCATCAGGGAACTTTTTCTTGATAAAGTTTACCCCTTGTATTCCGCCCTCTCGATCATATTTGTCTTTCTTGGGGATATCCAAGTTCCAAAAATCCTCGATAAGAGCGGGATAGTCGGGCTCGCGCCCATTGATATAAGCCTCCGAAATGCGTTGTTCAATCAAGTGCACTAAAGTACCCAAGCACAACGCAATCGTTTCGGCGCTAAAATACTTTCCATCAATGTATTGAAGTTTATATTTCCAACCACATTGACTATAAGTATCTACTTTTGTGTAGGAGAATCTCTCCAACTTACTTTTTTGCGGCACGCTTACGCTCCTTTTTGAAGTCTACTTCAGGGGACGGAATGTAGATCTTCTTCTTCATTAATTTTTCAAGAGTTTCTTGCCCCATGTCGCTCGGAGAGCCCTTTGGAGGAAGCAATCCCTCATAATCCATTACGATATACACATTCATATATTTCGTAAGGGGTAAAACCACTTTAAGCAACTTTTGTTCGTATTCACGAGTTTGTTCAGACTCGGGATTGGTGTCGTTCTCTCGGTCATAAGCAAGAATAACTTCTTCAACTCCAAGTTTGAGCAATAAGTCTATTTGAACAGGAGAAATCGATGAACCGCAAGTCGCAGCCACAAAACAATTCTCTCCATAATAACCATAGCATTGCATAACACTCTTCTCGCTTTCTACCAACATAATCTTCTTATGTTTTTTGATTGCAGCGAGATTTTCATGCAAGCCATATAAGCACGAACCCAACGGGTGCTTAAAGCATTGTTTTTCAAGGTACGCGGGCATGTACTTACGGCCATCAATGAGGTCATCAATGTTATAAGAACGCCCTCTGATTCCCACTAGATTTCCGTCCATATCGTAGTGGGGAATGATAATTTTTTGATTTGCCATATCGATACGGATTCCAAATTTGCGCATCGTTTCGGCAGTAATGTGGTCCTTCTTCCATTCGGTCGGAGCTGCCAACGGTCCAAAACACTCAAGAATATTGGGGTTAAGAATCGGCAAAGTCGCATCGGGCTTTTGAACTTTTTGATAAAACTCATATTTGTTCAAGATGTCCCAATCGCCTGTTAATTCTTTTTCTGCTCCTTCCTCAAAACCACGACGTTTCGTATCAAGGTGGAAGAAGTTGATCACATATTTGTAAGCCTCTATAAACGTGTCAAAACCCTTTGCCCGCTGCACCAACTCAAACACATCCATCGAACCACACTCGGTGTAACAATAAAACATTTGAGAATCAGGATAATAGTAAAGTTTATAACTACCATATCCAGGTGAGTTGTGACAAACAGTCTGGAAAATTGGTGCTCCTGAAGCATCCCAAAGGTTACCATTTGAGCCAAGACCCTCGGTAACCAAACAGATGATATCTTCAGTTGAGAGCATTTGTTTTACTTTTGAAGTATCCATAGCTCACCTCAAAAAGTAAACCCGTATTTTTCCTCATACGTTTTGTCGAGGACAACTTCAACGCTCGTATCTTCAATCGTGAGAAGATTACCATTGTTATCGGTAACAAAGCACTCCGTTGCACGACAGGTGGAGCGGTCGAAGTTGATATAGACTTTGATGTTGTTATATTGTCCACGTCTTACTTTGTAAACATGAATAACGTGAGTGGGCTCAACTTGGAACCCCTTAGCAACATAAGAATCAATGACTGGTCTATCCGATTCACGGACGGGGAGCATAATACTACCGATGTCAATCTTATCAGAAATGGACTTTGCACCACGCAACAGTTGCTGGTCGGCTTCTTTTGCGTTCTTCCAGTCGCCCGACAACTGTGTCGCTGACCATATGTAAATATCCAATTCGTTGCACAAGTCTTTGAGACGAGTGGTGAACATAAGTAATATTTGGTCTTCACGCAGATTACTGATTTTAGACTTCGAAGCACCTTCGCTCATTATCTTAATTGTGGTACTCAAATAGTCATAGTAGACATAATTGACGTGCTCAATTTGATAATACTTACGAATAAGTTGTTCAATGTCATCCATGTCGTAGTTGCTAATTTGGACAAAGTAAAGATTCGCTTGTTCGAGAAGTTCGACCGCTATATCCACTCTTTGTTCTTCGCCAGGACCGTAATTACCATTCAAAATCTTGTGTTCGGGGACACCCGACACATATGCCAACCACATCGTTTGCACTTCTTCAAGTTCCAACTCTGTGGAAATGTATAACACGCTTTCGCAAAGGTTGGTGGTTTTCCAAACGTTGCGCTCTACATCGAAAATCTTCGGAACAGCGAGGTGAGCACTCTCTGCCGCCATACGACGAGATTTACCAACACCTTGTGCCGACGATTCAAGATATAGTTTTTTCAAACGTTGCCCACGATAAAGAGTTGTGAGTTTAGGCATAGTTAGCGGCAAGCCGACTTCAGGAGTTTCTTTGAAACGCTCTTTTGTTTCGCGTAAGCCGTCACCGCTCCTCGTCTGCACAATACCACGATTTTTGGAGAAATCGTCTTTAACTCGAATAAGTTTAGTTTCGTAAAGTGCAAGAATTTGTTCAATCGAATATGAATCAAGACGTTCTTGCATCTCTGCAGTTTTGATAGGATCTACAACATTATCGTCATAGAAATCGCTGATATCAAAACCTTGTTCTACAAGCTTATTCAAGAGACTCATTTTCTTGAGGGTGGTATAATAATAAGGGAAATTGCGTTCTTCTGCGATTTCAAGAGCCTTGATAACATATTCCACGCCACGATTATCTGTGAACACCTTGTATTGAATCGGATATTGAGCCAAGTATTGGTCCACATCGATATGGGTGATTGTTTTCAAGCCCGAGGTCGCCAAGTTACTAATCGCGCCAAAAAGAATCCGATGGAATTGCTCGGTAAAATCATCCATTGTAAGAGTATACTCTGGTCTATTACAAAGCAACGGATTCTTCATAAGGCACGCAAGCACCTGAAGTACGGCAAGTTTATTTGTAAGCTTCTTTTTCTTATCAGCCATAGATATTATAAGTCCTCAATGTTAAATTTTGGCTTGCGAGTTTGGTTTTGAGGCGGGGCCATAATTATGGTACGTTTAACAGGTGTTAAATCAACCTCGCTATTCTTCTTTGCAAGCTCCTTTTGTTCTTTAAAATAGTTGCTTGCACTTTCATAATAGAATTTAATTGCCCACAAACCGCGCTCGACGTCGGGAATGTTGCCCAATATCATATAATAATAATATAGAGTGGCCTGCATTCCCCGCAGAGTCTTTTTTTCCTTGTGATAAGCTTGAATTTGTTCAAGCCATTCAGGTGGAAACTCAGTTAGACCGAAGAGCTCTTTGATAAACTCAACGAGCTCTTCCAGTTCTTGCTCAGCACTTTCGGCTTCCTTGATGGCTTTGTTGTAACACTTCGGACAATAAGTTTTGCCCTTGAATGTTAATTTCGAAGACGGTACAATAGTTGTACCGCATTCAGCGCATCGAAGTGCGGTCGCCATAAGCTGTCAATTAATAACCAAGTTCTACGAGACCATCAAGCAACATCTCAAGTTGCTGACGTTGGGATTCGTTCGCATTGGTCGCCTTGAAGGTGTCGGGAATGCCCAAGTCATCCATGAGTTGAGCATACTCATCGATGCTACCTGTTTTCTCGTTCATTGCTTGGAGTTTTGTTCCAATGCTATCAATCAAGTCTTCCAAAGGAAGTTTTGCCTCGGCTTCAGCTTTCCTTGCTTTTGCCGCCTTCTTTTGAGCCTCTTGAATTGTTGCCGCTTTCATACCGCTTTCGTTCTCTTCTGCCTCGATTGCATCACTAAGAGCCTTGTCGAGTTTTTCGATATTCCATTCGGGAATGGACTTCACGATATGGGTGAAACGGCTACCCGCTTGATAAGCAGGATTGTTTACAAGATACAAGGTGGAAAGAGTTTCTTCTCCATCTTCCGTTTCGGGTTGAATTTGAGCATAACCGATAATGTCACAAAGGTCACAAATCGGGTCAACAACTCTCTTGTCCCCTCTCGGATAAATCTTGGTGTACTCTTCACCTTTTTCGTTTTGGAAAGCACGCTCGCCTTCGTGTGCAATGAAGAACACGGTGTAACCTGCGTTAGTAAGGAGCTTGAGATACTTGTTGATTTCTGCTCCATATTCTTTCCAAAGACCATAACCTCTATTCGAGTAACCTACTATATTTCTATAATAGTCAGACTATATCACCAACTTATTCAGCAGCTCCAAATAAGTTGCGATGCACTTCCAGCAGTAGCTCATCTTCTACTGTACTTCCCTACACTCATCGGGAATAGTCGTTTGACCTTTTGCAAATTCCTGATATTGCTCTGGTGTTGTGTTATGATAACCATATATTTGATGAAAGAGTTTGTGATGTTTAACGCACAATGTCACTCCATTATTAACATCAAGTCTTTTATCTTGGTTATCGGCAAAATTTTCAAGATGATGCGCTTCGATATCCGTTTCTTCACGAGTGGCTCCGCACACTTGGCACTTGTAACCATCTCGTTCATAAACTTCTCGTCTCCAAGTCTTTAATGCACTTGAATTGCGATAATCTGAATTTTTGCTACGTCCATCAATATACGAATTGTTTGCCTCTCCCAAAAGAAATTTCTTCTTATACTCGGGACGCTGCATTGTATATTCATGTCCATATTTACGCAAATTCGTTTCCCTGCTCTTCGCCTTAACTTCTTCAAGCTGAAACGGATTTGCGACACCGTGTTTTTGTTGAAACAGTCTTTGTTGCTCTTTTCTATTGCAAGCATCGCATCTGTAACCTTTCCCCTTATTGAGGATGTGTAGATAAGTGCGGTATTCCATACGAACTTTATTACCGCAATCATCGCATATCGCCGTAATTATCGCATGACTCCCCTTAGAAAGTTTATCGACACTTACTTCTATTACATCTCCCATTTTAATATCCGCATTTTGCTGTTCACGCAAAGCACAAATATTGGAAGCGGTTACTTTTACCAAAACTGTTTTTTCTACTATCATAATTTGCAACTTGGCACAGGATTGACTTCGGCGGTCATCCGTTCAGTCGTTCCCTGTTAGCACAATTCCTAATCGCCATTTCCTGCGATTCCTAATCGTGAATTGTACACCCTTGAGCCTCAAGGTTCACATCGTACACAAGTATTGTCACCAATACAAGGGGCAATAGTGTTTACCGTCATTAATTCGAGCGACACCAAAGTTGCCGCACACAAACTCAGCAGCGAGGTCTGCCATACCATCAACCGTGTCAATGATTATTGAAGAATAAAGTTTCTTCGCCTCGGCGACCGTTTTCTCGCTCGTCAATTGCTTAACAAAGCTCGTCCAGTCACTCCATTTCTTAATCTTGACATTCTTGATGCCGTTGATAGCACCGAGACCATTCTCAAAACAGCACACAAGCGGCTTGGGAGCCTTGGTAAGGTTTTTGGTCTTACCAGTTCTGTTTGTGCCGTAAATGAGGATGAGCTTTCCTTCGATGCCCTTTACTACTTGAGATACTTCAGGATTGAAAATATCAACTGCCATAATCTATTTCCTCCAATTTATTAAAAGTCACCAAAAGTGAATTTCTTTTTCGGTGCGGCTGGTGCAGCAGGAGTTTCAGTGAATCCTTTCTTCGGATTGACTGCCTTGGGAGCATCATCCTTTGCGGGCATGTTGTCAATCTTTTGTTGACGCAAGGCGAGAGCGGCCTTGATTTCTGCTTTCTTCAAAGCGTTTTCGTCATCTTCGTCAAGCGGAGTTGCCGTGCCACCGAAAATTTGTCTTTCGCTTGTGAACGTTGTTTCGTATTGAGGTTCAAGGGTGCGACCGAAAGTATGACCGCCGCCTTCTTTTTCAACACGAACGTAAGTGTTAATCACATCGCCGTAAACTTTGACCGTTTGACCGACATTGTAATTTTCCTCAATGTAATCAGTCGCATCTCCGAGTTCGGTGACAAACTCGATTCTGCTGACGCTATCATCATATTCGGGGATAAGACCCGTCAAAACAATACGTCCCGTTTCTTCACCGTCTTTCATTTCGGGTCTCTTGCCTTCGATATACATCTCGACTTCAAACTCTGCTTTTTGAGTGAACGGATGTTTGTCGCTTTCGGTCTTGATGCCTGCGGTCAGACCTTTGATAGTGGTCGAAGAAATCACTTCACCCTTTTCGTCTTTGCGAATATACTCTTGCAATGCGCCGATAATCCAAACTTTTGTTGCCGATTCTTTTGCGACATCGAATGTCATCGCGGCTTGGTCTTTCATGAGCGATGAGATCGAAATCGTATTGCCAGGCAACAACTCGACAAGTCTGCTATATGCTTTGCTTTCTTGTCTTGTGGTTTCGCCAGGTTTCAACGTATTGAATCTGCTGACATAAAATTGCGCTCTGCAACTTCTCACGTTGTCCAATGCGACAACGAGTGAACCGCGAATGACTTCTTCTTGCTTGTCATTGCGGATAAGCTCGAGATTGTTCTCTCTCAAATAACCTTCAATCTGTACCTTGTTAGCAACTCTTCTCATAATAGTTACTTCTCCTTTTTAATTATTCTTGTCCTGCTCGTCATTATCTTGCTCGTTCTCACTGCTCGAATCTTGACTGTCAGTTACTTGTTCGGGGGCTGTTCCTACGCCTGTGAAGATTTCTTCTTCTTCACGGTCTGCGATTGTTTCCAAAGGCAAATAGGAATTTGTTGCTTCATCGAAAATCAGCAAATCGGTATAAAGGTCAAACAACCATTTCGGTTCAGTTTCGTCTTCGGCGAGACACACCAAAGAGTTGCGAGCACCTTCACGAGTGATTGTAAACTCCTTATCCTTATTCGCTTCAATCCAATTCTTGAATTTGTCGGTGAGATCGTCTTGTGGGCGGGCTTGAACTGCCTCAACATTGAGTTTGCACTTCGTGCCGTTCGGACAAGCCATCTCGTTGTCCAAATGGGCAAAATCGCTATTACGCAAGATTTCGATATCTTTCGAATCTGCCGTGCCATTTTGGACACGTTTCATAGCCATCATACCCAAAAGAGATTGAACGCTCGTCAAAGTCTTGTGACACTGGCGTTCAATCTTATTGATGCGTTTTACTTGTTTTTCCAAGTCCCTGCGCTGTTTACGATTCAAAATTTGCTCCTTTCCGCAAAATAAAATGGTAGTTTTATTTGCAACTTTTTGTATTTTGTGATTTGATTATATAGCAAGAATTCAAATAAGTCAACCTTTTGTGACTAATTTCCCGAAAAGATTTTTGACAAGTTGGTGATTTGGGGTATTTTGTTATATTGAAGACAAAATTCTAGATAATCATCAACTGCGGCATGGAACTCGTTCTCCGCGTCAACAAGAGTCCCTTCGGTAGCCCAGGTCACCAAATCTGTTATACCCTCAAGACGACCGAACAGAGTGTGTTCTTCCATGTCGACATAAACACGGGTGAAATAGTCTTTATATTTCATAAGGTTTAATTCGTTCATCATATTTGGCCCTCGCTTTGATGCTCTGCGGCTTCGCGGAACAGCTCAAGACGTTGACGCCTCATTATAAGCACCATTCTCATCTTTTCGCAAACGTCTTTGTATTGTCTGTTGAGTTTTTTGTCACCTGGATTTGATTCAAGTTCGACGAGAATGTTGAATTTCTCTTCGTCAAGAGTTCGTTCTAGGTCGTTGAACATGTTTGGCTCATATGCGTATTTATCCGCGAAATCCATTAGCTGCTTTGCATTCATTCTTTTTCACCTTCCAACTGGTCTACAATCCACTTGCACTCACTTTCAACGTGTCCAAGACTTGCTACGACGCCATACATAGGATGAGGAAAATCTTGCTTCCTTCTGTCTCTTAATTCGGCATCGATTAGACCATATTTATAAGCCGTATCGAAGTCACGGTCGTCTCCGCAATGTCCGCAATCGAACCCGATATAAGACTTTGCCTTTGGACTAAAATCGGGAGATAGCACGCCCGAGAAGTTAATTCCGCCGTGGCAGTCGATATAAGAGTAGTCGGTAAAATTATAAGAGTAGTCGGTCAAATCTTTATCTAGAGATACGGAAACGTAACCGTTTCGAACACCCCAATGAGTAAATAAGACAAGACAGTCATGACCTTTGTACTCAAACTGTTTCTCCACTATTCCGAACTTACTTATTTCCATCTTTCACCTCTGCCTGTATACATTCGTCACAGCGTTCCATCTCATCTATTATTGGCATTATCCACTCGGAACTATCAACTACATAGTTCGTTAATTCTTTATCAAAAAGAATACAATGCCTTTTCCACCCGTTGTAAAATTTGCAACGACCACAATATTCACCTTTCACCTCTATTGGTATATCCAAATTAACTTTTATTTTCTTTACTTCTGTTTTCATAATTTTCAAACCTCCGCCTGTTTGCACTTGTCGCAACGCTTGCAATAATAGCCATTATTTGCGTCCGTTTCCAAGTCATCACCAAAAAGCGCACAATAGCACATCCCCCAACTGCCTTCTAAACACATAGGGCAAGTAGTATCTTCATTCTCACAATATTCGCCGCTTGGCACTTCGACTTCAACCCTTATCTTCGGCATTTTGCATCTCCTTTTCTGAAAACAGAGTTTGTTTCAGCTTATCATCGTACAAGTCGCATAAATTGTTCAGTTCTCGTGCATCTACGAATATTGATACAATGTTAAAAATTAGCAATATACTCGAAAATACAATCGGCACTATAAATCCCCAACGATGTTCATTTGCATTAGCACAATAAACAGAATTGAGAGCTACCATACCACCCCAGCATATTGAGAGTATAATGTCAACCAAAACGTGGAATATTTGTTTTACTATTGTTTTCATTTCTCTACCTCCTTGATGAGTTCGTCAATGTCATCGGCAATATCTTCGACTGTTATATCCCCAAGAGGTGAACTCTTAGTAACAAATGTTGAATATAAGCGTTCTTTCAACTTGTTCAGCACATCGATTTGCGCTTGCTTGACTTCCGCTTTCAATCGTTCAATCTCTCGCTCTTGTTTGATGATAAGCTCATAAACATCGTTTTTTAGCGTGTTGCCACAATTTATAACGTCATCGTATGGGCAGTCGTCACAAGAATAGCAATCGTCGGCGCAAATCTCTAACGCTTTTTTAATATCTTCTTTCGTCATTTCTCAATCTCCACACCGTATTTTTCGCATATTTGTTTGGCAAGCGAAACCCCGTTCACGTCAAATATTCTACAACATTCGAGTGTTTCCTTATCGATGCCTATATCATATAGCATATCCAAAATCTCTTTTGCCGTTTCCCTGCGGATATTGCTCGTTTCCGCTTTCAACTGTTCAATCTCGGCTTTGTACTCAGAGATATCACCGTAACCTGCCTCGTGGAGTGCTTCTATAATATCTTCGCATTGTCTGCAGGATTTCGCCATATAGCTTCTATCGATTGCAGAACATTGAAATTTATCGCATAATGTTTTTAGCATTTGTTTAGTTTGCTCTTGTTCAGTTTTCATTCTGCTACCTCCTCGATGAGTTCGTCAATATCATCTAACGCATCCTCTGCAAGATAATAACCACCACCATCTGAATTGTAATAAGTGTCGATTGCGGTTTTAATGCGTTCTTTTGCCTTGTTAAGTATATCGATTTTTGCTTGCTTGAGTTGTTGCTCGAAATCTATTGCTTTATCTAACGCCCACTGCAAAGCATGGCAAGCAGCAAGATGTTGTGTGTTGTCTATTCTTGCGCGTTCTCGTTCTTGGTCAGTTGTTGCAGCGTCATATCTGTCGAGAGCTTGTTGTGCAAAGAAACTGTGTTCTTTACACGCATCATATAATTGTTGTTTATACTGTTGAATTGTCATTTTTCTTTACCCCCAATAAGTTCGTCAATATCGGATACAAGTACATATCTATGCCACTTGCCGTCCTTAAAACAATTATCGGTATAACTGTATTTTTTCAATCTTTCAGCGAACTCTTTTACGGCTTGCTCCGTTAATGGACATCTCAAACGACAACGCCCTGCTTGTACACTTTCAATGCTATCAAGTAGTTTTTCATTTTCTGCTTTTAACCGCTCAATTTCAGCTTTGTACTCGGATATATCGCCGTAGCCCTCTTTTACCAATGCAACAGCAATATCGTTTGTTGTTTCATATGGCACATCTATAATAGGCTGATGTGCTAAAAGCGTTTCCATTATTTCACATACACGTTCATTTTCAGTCTTCATATATACACCTCGTTCTCTTCGGTCTTGACAAGCGAGCTCTTCTTTTTTCGCCTCTATACCAGTCCCGCATTATCAGCGAGTTGTTTGTTTTCCCTGTCTTTACAAGTTCCAAAGCACCGTTCGCATATTTCCTTGCGGATATACTTTCATAATGGTCTTTTGATTTCATAATTATACCTCGTTTTTTGCTGTTTATTCGAACCAGCTCAATTCTTGCTTTGCTTTTTGCAAAGCAATAGCAGTTTCTTTGTCTGTTGCATATCCATTACAAGAATATTCCTCATAATCGTCATATATGTTTCTCTCAGGTCTGCAACCATACATATCTATATACCACTGCAATGCGACTTTCAACGTCCTTTCATCTTGTTCAGTCATTTTTAACTCCTTTGTTATTCCAACTCACGAGAATCTCTCGTTAGTTCATAACTTCCAATAATTGCCAACACACTTTGTGTATAGTGCATTGGTGCAATCCCAAATGTCCCATGCTTTACAATCTACGACCGCAACCAAATGTCCCGCCATCGAAACCACGTAACGCTCTCCTGGTTTCGCAAGTCGTTGACAAAATTCTCTCACAGTGTACTTTGTCCCGTCGTCTTTGCGCGGCTGAGGATGCTTGTTCCATCCCTTGAGTTCCATGTATTTAGCAACCCCTTTTGCGTCATCGCCCGAGAACCCAGTTTTACATTGCAACTGGGCGTTTTCTAAAACAACTTGTTCATAAGGGATTCTCAAAGCAACAGATTCAGCACGAATTACGCAATCGGTCGTCATCCTGTTGTGAGGGTTTGCGTTGTAGTAGTGAAACGTTGGCGTTTCGGGATATTTTTCTTGTCTTTTCATAGTTCACCTCTTCTTTTGGTACTCTCATAATAACAGAAAAAACCCGACCTGTCAACCTTTTATGACAAATCGGGTAAAATTTTTTAATCGGAAGGGCGAAGATATTTCTCAATGAACTCTCGATCCTGTGTAAAAACAAGGATATCGCAATGATAATCTTTGTCTACACAAGCACCGCGCTGAAGATGTGTCGGGAGTTTATCCCAGTCTATCCCTTTCTCGGACAGGAGTTTTTCTTTAGTAGCTTTTGTGCTCACCCCACGCAATTCTTTTTCTGAAAAATGAGCTTGAGCTGTTGACCGAATTGAATTACGAATTGCGTCCTGTTGCCTCCAAATAAAGTAGTTGGTTACTTCTTCTTCGGGCAAGATGAATGCGCGAGCATCGAATGTTGCTGAAAACAAGTTTCTGCGCCACTTATCGACGTAGGGCTCAGAATCACAGAAGAATTCGACGTCTGTCAAATACTCGGACCACAGTCGATTGAACGTAACGGTGGCAATCGAAGCTGAAAGACTCACAAGTTTCTGGAGATTGTTAGCAAACCAGGGCTCTGTTTCCAAAGTGTCGTTATTGGTGACCAATAGACTAATCTCATCAGATTGAACATAACCCATTTTACATCCCGAGACCTTGCTAACGAGTTCGCGAGCGGTTTCTTGCATAATTTCAATAAAGCGGCCATCAAAAGGTTTTTGTAGCCCGCGAGTGAACGTGTGGAAAGCTCTGCCGTCAATGCGGATAATCACAGGCATGCGTCGTGGCAAATAGAAACGATAGGCATTTTCATAACCTTTCATGCGATCTCCCAGCGTATCTTTGCTACCTTTTTTCTTATTTTCCATTCCTTATCTCCTCCAATCTCTTTTTGGCATCGACTTCTGTTCCGAAAATACGGGTTATATGCTGAAAAGTTACATCGCCGTTTTCATCTTCTACTATATACGCCAAATCTTTAAGTTTTACGTTGTATATCGCATTAGGATAGGCTAACGTGTCAATTATTGCCACGGCGTTGTCGCCGACCTTGCATGGTATTTCAATGAGCGTTCCCGCCTCGATTTTATTTTCGAGTTCATTCAATCTTTTGTAAATGTACGAATAACCGAGTTCTTGCGTTAAGTCAATATCTTTAGACCATTCCTGGTTTGTTAATCTTTCATATTCTCTCATTTTTCAATTCCTCCAGTCTTTTTTCAGCTTCGGCTTTGGTTGCAAACCATTTTGTTCCGCAATCTTCTATCCAAAATTTCCAATGTGCTAAATCTCTTGTTCGTTCTGCCCATATAACTCCTTTGAGATATGTTTTATTAAAACAAATGCTTTCTATTTCCCACTCATCAATACACGCGTCCCCAATAATTTCATAGAGCACATCTCCAACCTTACAAGGCAACTCCACAAGCGTGCCGCTCTCGATTTTCTCTTCGAATTCGCCAAGCCTTTTTACTGCCATTGAATAAACAAAGAAAGCATCATAATCGCCAAACTCGCCTATTTTATGCTTAAAATCTTTTAGGTCATATTGAAAACAATCTTTGACTTTTTTCGTCAATCTCTCATATTCCATTCTTCAATTCCTCTAACTTCTCTTTGGCTTCTTCCTCAGTATCGTATTCGCCAATGACGAGCAAATTGTCAGTGTCTACTGTACAAACACAATATGTGCCACCACAATCCACAATCGAATATTTCGGGACAAGCGTTCCGTTCTCTATTTTGTCTTCAAGTTCAGCAAGGCGCAGTTTGAGTTCGAGTATCGTGAAGTCTTTACTATTGCTGTAAAAACCTAAAGCAACCGAGCCGTCTTTTCTTCGTTTAGTCAATCTTTGATATTCCATAATCACATCCATAATCACAATTCCTCCACGTAACACCAATTTGATGGCACATGAGTTAAAGCAAAATCCACATCCAAATAATTTTGATAAGCCTCATCGCACCAACGCCCTTCGCAAAAGCCCGTTCGACTACAATATGAACACAAATCCTCGGTGTCACTCAATTCTTCAAACGATTCTGCACCGCATTTGTAGAACTCTACCAACGTTTTAGGTTTGTCGTATATCTTCAAGTTGCTGATGTGCCAACCATAAAGCGGTTTACCTTTACCCAACTTTTCGATTTCAGAACATTTCAGTCCAGTCGCCTCGCTGTGACATTTCAAATACGGAAAGTAAGATGTGCAGTCATTGGGATAATCGACATAATACTGGTGCCCCCTGTCATATTGCCATTCTATAATTTTGTCACATATAAACTCGCCAATTACTTTACCACTAAAAAGCCTATCATCATAACCTTTGCCTTCGTATAGTTCGCTATCTAAAAACAACTCAAAAGGTGGATTTGCTTCTTTATAAAGGTAGGGTTTCGCGTTTGTGCAACAAATATAGCCCTTGAACGGCACCTCGCATTTGGGTGCAGTCTTGGACACAAGTATAGTACAATCGCCATTTGCGACTTTTTCGCAGATTCGGGGCGATACCGATTTCATTATTGCTCTCATTTGTCACTCCTATTAGTATGTGCTGTCCTCAATATTCATTGCGGCATCAATATTTTCAACCATCTTATCGCGATATTCGGGATGAAACTCACCGTCTTTATATGTCTTACCTGTAATCCAACCCTTTAGGGTTTCGAGATAGTAATCCTTAACATTGATTTTGTGCATAAGCGATTCAACACTTTTATAGTTCATCATACAAAGCGTACTAATTGTTTCTGCAAGAATATCAGGGTGGGTTTTGAGAAAGCCCAATATGAGAGACTTGTCATCTTCATACGGATGCTGTTCAATATACTTCTCCAATTCGGTTTTGCATTTAGCGCAATATTGATAAGTCGTACTCACAGGCCCACCCCATACAAATTTCTATTTTGTCCCCAGTATACATGCGGACATTGATTCAACTCTGCTGCTCTTGCTTCGGCTTCTTCTTTAGTGTCATATATTCCGAAATGAATCGCAACATCAGAAGGCACTCCTTCAGCAACCTCGTACACTTCAGTATACTCGGTACAAGGCTCTCCATTAACGACAAAATTGCGCGTTTTGCATCTGCCCATAGTAACATAATAATGTTGTTTTGAGCTTTGTTCGATTTGATTTTCCAAATCCCACAAACGTTTCAGAACAACTCTTTGGTCCAATTGTGAGAACTTTGCATCATGCCAATCGCGTGGCGTCACTCTTTCATACATAATAGACACCTCCTTTCAATTTTCCAACGAAAGCCATGGCCTATCACTCTCGTACAAGTAACAGTCGATATAATAGCAATCGGTGTCATAACCACTTATAGCATTAAGGCAATAACTATATTCTCCATTGGGATCTACCACTTCTTTTACAAAACACAAAGGAGCCAGACTTTCGGGGTTTTCGTCCCAATCTATGCAGTCTGCGTATGGACACTCCTGGCAATGCTCATACTCCTCGTTTCGCAAATTTACTTTTTTTCGGAACTCTTGAAGTTTTCTATTTGCCAGTTCCTTGTCCGCCGTGATAAATCTTATGTGTGGGACGGCTTCTATGTCTTCGCCATCTACTGACATGACGACGAACAATTGGTCATTGGGTTTAATTTCAATGCTCATAACTCACTCCTTTACTATCTTTGTGAGAATGATACTACACTTCCCTCAAAGTTGTCAACCTTTTGTGACGTCCTAAAGTAAAAAAAAAGAAAACGACCGAAATCGTTTTCTCAAAAAAAATAAAAAAAAGAGAACCAGGAAAAATCCTGGCTCTCTTCAAGTAAATCAAAGTGGAATTTTATTATTCCAAAATTTATAGGTTATATCGTCTACTACTTTTCCTCTATATATTTTGTATAGATGCTGATTAGTATTGGGATTATTTAACGGTCCCCGTTCTTCTATATACGGACCCAACTTAAGATAGTCTAGATAGATTAAAACCTTTTTATCGAAAGTTTCTTCTGTGTAGCCCGAGTACAAAGCTGTCTTCAAATTATATTTTTTACAAATTTTCAAGCATCTGATTAAATTATCTATCTGAGCTGGATCATCACCGCCCATGAATAGTACACAAGTAATCATATCTTTATATTTCTCTAAAAAGTTATCTATATGCTCATCTAGATATTCACCTATATCTTCTGCTAAATAGCTTGAATGGCATCCTGGACAATGATGAGGACAATTTGAAATTGTAAAACACAACGAAATTTCGCCTGGAATCTCCTGGAATACAATTGGGCTATCTACAAATTTAATGGCGTGCGAACACATTTCTTTTTGCATTATAAACGCGTCTCCTTGCTTCTTTTTGTCGTGCTTCCGAATATTTCGAAACCCTTTTTGCATAGCCTATTACACGTGTGATATAATCAAGATCGGTCGAGCCGCACTTTTCACATACAGCTTCTTTATGTTTAGAGATATGGCCGCACTTATTGCAAATAGTGTTTGGTATATTAAACGTCAAATAACTACATCCAATTTTAGCCGCAATATCAAGTAATGCTCTATATTGGGTTTTATCCAAATGTTCTTCTAAGTTTAGATGGCAAGCAGAGCCACCATCAAGATATTGAACAACCTGTTGTCCATGAAGAATCATTTTATCTAAAACCGACAATTCTTGATCCTCTACTTTAAAGAAATATGAATTATAACAATCTCTAGGTACATAATACCCTGCTTTTCTATCCCATTCAGCGTTCTTTACTCCTAGATTTTCAGCTGGGACATACTCAGTATTAAACATGATTTCGTCCGTTCGTGCTTTCTTATTTTCTTCTTGGATCGGTGCTAATATCGATTTGCAATAATTAAAATATTCGGTATTAGGAGTTACTTCAATGCCTAAAAACTCTGCACCTTCGACCAAACCGTTAATACCAATTGTCAAATACTGCTTTGGTAATGATATATAACCAGCGTCGTAAATTGGAAGCAACCCGCTTGATTGTTCGTCCTTAAGTATCTCATTAAAGGCGTTCAAATATTTATGAATATCATCAACTTGAGATCTAATTGCTTTATCTAATTCAATATTAAAATCAAGATTATTTTTATCTGATTTTTTCTTTACGTCTTGGACCAATCTATTAACATTGATTGTAATAACAGCTTTAGAGCCAGTTGAAATACCGCCTGCACCAAGCGTATAAGAAAAGACGTTGTCGGTTATACCATTTTTAAGTCGACAGCAACTGGAAAGCGAGTCAGCACTATCACTATTATAACAGAAAAAGCTATGTCCTTTTGACCACATTTCAGCCGTAAAGTCAGCCCATTCCTTATCGATGTACTGCTTCGACTCTTTATCATAAACAAGGTTAACAGTTTCTACTGGAAATGTTAGATAATTTCTAAGTCGTTCATTATTAAACCATTCCATGAAATGCTTCTGCAACCAGCTTACACTATCCCATTTGGGCTCATCACCATCTGGAAATACAAAATCCTCGAAAATTGCGTTAAAGTAAGTATGGTCAAAATACGCGATATTCCAAAAAACTGATTGGAAATTTCGAGCAGCTGCTGGTTCGTTTATCGAGTAAACAATTTGCTCAAAAATATCGTCAATAACTTTTTCAATAGTTTTCGGACGCTTAGAGATTGGATTCACGATTATGTCAGCTTTTTCATAATAATCATCGCCATATTCAAGTCTAATAAAATGGTCAAGATATGTTAAGAATTCGGGTGTTGCAACAGCACCAGCGAATTGAGCCGATATCGCAAAAACTAAGTTAATAAAGTTACCTGCAAAAGATTGTAAGTTTTTAGGTTCGGTACTTGGTGCACCGATTGATTTAAGACCTTCGCAAATAAATGGATACATCGTAATACTAACACAATAAGGGAAAACAGGATGTGTCTCATCATGTCTGTATATTTGATGTGAATCTAATTGTTCTATATATTTCTCAGCTAATTCAGTACCATAAAGTTCTGTGATTTTATCAATCATACGAAGTCTATTTATACCAATATCAGCTTCTTTATGTATTTCACAACTTAATGTGGTTACATTTTTAGTTTCGACGTTCGCGTTAGAATCGAATTTGCTGCCTGTTGCTGCATTAGAGGCTTGAGAATATTCTCGAATGAAATCTACATTATGTCTGTATTTCTCATATTTTTTTATCATATGGCTTTATTGCTCCTTTATCCACTTGAGAGTCTCTGGAAATGTCATTACTCGATTGTCTGTTTCAAACATTGGTGCTTTTTTAAAGCCCTTTTCGATCATTATTTTTGTGTCATCGCAAATAGT
>ULVL01037630.1_pt1 | contig 32962 bp, 18 predicted proteins | sample 1959381 | NCBI WGS metagenome assembly ULVL01 (sample SAMEA4835785, study PRJEB28245) | human gut metagenome | biome: gut microbiome; material: fecal sample | place: Denmark | collected 2008
CGACAACACCAAGGTGCTGTCGGTTTTTTCTTTATGCACACTCTTGTCATGATTTTGCCGCTTGCGTGTGTTGCCTGTCCGGTATTTATAAAAATGCAATTTATAACAAACTTTTATTGTCTGTAAGTGCCATTAAATCGATTTAAATTATTAATTTTGCAACCGTTAATACGTATTAGTTATGAATCTTGACTTACTTACTGCCATCTCTCCGATAGACGGCCGATACAGAGGCAAGACCGAACGGCTTGCAGACTATTTTTCTGAGTATGCTCTCATACGTTACCGTATACGTGTGGAGATCGAATATTTTATTGCGCTGTGCGAGCTTCCGCTCCCTCAGCTCAAGGATTTCGACCATTCGCTGTTTGGACGTCTGCGTGATATCTATCTTACGTTTGACGAAGCCGGTGCGGCACGTGTCAAGGAAATTGAAGGCATCACAAACCACGACGTTAAGGCCGTGGAGTATTATATAAAAGAACAGTTCGACGCCATCGGCGGTCTCGAGCCGTTCAAGGAGTTTATTCATTTCGGACTGACGTCGCAGGACATCAACAACACCTCAGTGCCGCTCTCGCTTAAGGATGCGCTTTGCGATGTTGTGGTTCCGCAGGTGGAAGAGCTCATAAAGCAGCTCACCGACTATGTCGAAGAGTGGAAAGAGGTGCCCATGCTGGCCAAGACTCACGGACAGCCTGCATCGCCCACACGTCTCGGTAAGGAGGTTATGGTGTTCGCATACCGTCTGCAGAAGCAGCTCGACTCTTTACGTCAGTGTGAGCTTACTGCCAAGTTCGGCGGTGCTACGGGTAACTACAATGCCCATCATGTGGCATATCCCGAGTACGACTGGAAGGCTTTCGGCAATAAGTTTGTCAGCGAGAAACTCGGACTCGTGCGCGAGCAGTGGACCACGCAGATAAGCAACTATGACTGTCTGGGTGCAGTGCTTGATGCCGTGCGCCGCATAAACACGATAATAATAGACCTCGACCGCGACTTCTGGATGTATATCTCAATGGAATACTTCAAGCAGAAGATCAAGGCCGGCGAGGTTGGCTCGAGCGCAATGCCTCATAAGGTCAATCCTATTGACTTCGAGAATAGTGAAGGCAACCTCGGCGTAGCAAACGCTGTGCTGCAGTTCCTGGCACAGAAGCTGCCCGTAAGCCGTCTGCAGCGCGACCTTACCGACTCTACAGTGCTTCGCAACATCGGCGTGCCTCTCGGACACACTGTCATCGCAATACAGAGCACACTGAAAGGACTGCGCAAGCTCATACTCAACGAAGAGAAGATAAGTGCCGACCTCGACAATACATGGGCCGTTGTGGCTGAGGCCATTCAGACCATATTGCGCCGTGAGGCCTATCCGCATCCGTATGAGGCTCTCAAGGCACTTACACGTACTAACCATAAAATGACAGAAGAAACAATACATCAATTTATCAAAGAACTGAATGTAAGCGATGAGGTTAAGGCTGAGCTTATGGCCATAACGCCTCACAATTACACCGGAATATAATAAGCAAGGCATCGCCCGCGGCTTCAGTATTGACTACCGGCCGTGTGGATGCCTGTTTGTTTGAATGTCTTAGTAAATGTAGCAGAACAAAATATAAAAATAACATAATTACAAACCGCCGTGAGGCATTAATCTGAAATAATATGACAGAAGATTTAGAAAACAAGAAAGAAGGTATGTATGCCGGACAAAACGAGGTAAGCCGTGAGGGCTACAAACCGGCTGAAAACACAAACTACCGTAACGGAGAAAGACCTATGCGTCCGCGCATCAAGGTACAGCGTGCATATTCATCTAGCAGAAACTATAATAACGATTCAGCAGGCTTCCGTCCTGAGGGATTCGGCGCAGCGCTCCAGTCAGACGGAGGTCAGCAGCGTTCTTACCGTCCGCGCTACAACAGCGGACAGCAGGGCGGCTATCAGCAGCGTCAGGGCTATCAGCCGCAGCAGCGCGGCGGATATCGTCCGCGTTATAACAGCGATGCCGACGGCAACTATCAGCCCCGCCAGAACCAGTATGGCCAGCGTCAGGGCTCGCCCTACCGCCAGAATTACAATCAGGGCATGGACGGAGGCTATCAGCCCCGCCAGTCGGCAGGCTATCGTCCGCGTTACAACAACGGAGGAGGCGAGGGCGGCTATCAGCCCCGTCAGAACTCTTATCAGCGCGGTGGCTATCAGCGTGGCGGATATGGTCCGCAGCGTCAGCCGGCATATCAGCAGCGCGGCGGTTACCGTCAGCGTACACCTGATTATGATCCTAACGCAAAGTACAGCCAAAAGAAGCGTATAGAATATAAAGGGGCCAACATCGACCCGACAGTGCCCGTAAGACTTAACAAGTATCTGGCCAATGCAGGTATCTGCAGCCGCCGTGAGGCCGACGAGTTCATACAGGCAGGCGTGGTCAGCGTTAACGGTCAGGTTGTTACAGAGCTCGGAACAAAGGTTCTGCGCACTGACGACATCAGATTCCACGATCAGAAGGTGTCAATGGAGAAGAAGGTATACGTGCTTCTCAACAAGCCAAAGGACTGTGTTACAACTAGCGACGACCCGCAGCAGCGCAAGACTGTGATGGATCTCGTAAAGAACGCATGTCCGGAGCGTATCTATCCCGTAGGACGCCTTGACCGAAACACCACAGGAGTGCTCTTGCTCACCAACGACGGCGATCTGGCCAGCAAGCTCACTCATCCTAAATTCCTGAAGAAGAAGATTTATCACGTCTTCCTCGACAAGAAGGTTACTGCTCACGACATGCAGCAGATAGCCACAGGCATAACTCTTGAAGACGGCGAGGTGCATGCCGACGCCATCGAGTATGCCAGCGCAACAGACAAGAGCCAGGTGGGCATCGAGATACACAGCGGCAAGAACCGTATCGTCCGTCGTATCTTCGAAAGCCTCGGATACAGAGTTGTAAAGCTCGACCGTGTGCTCTTTGCTGGTCTGACCAAGAAGAATCTCCGCCGCGGCGACTGGCGCTTCCTCACAGAGAAGGAAGTTGACATGCTGCGCATGGGAGCTTTTGAATAATAGTACAACAATCAGAATTAAAGGCTGAAGCTTTTTAGACGAAACGTATTTTGGTGCAGGCCTGCGGCTCTGTTTGTGCCACATGGCCGACAGCATGGCTGAGGCATGCGCCGGATTACTGTCAAAACATATAACAAAATGGAAAAAATCAAGAGAACAAAAGTCGTAGACGTGCTTCAGCGCACAGATTTCGGCGCTGTCGTCAACGTAAAAGGATGGGTGCGTACCCACCGTAGCAGCAAGTCAGTAGACTTTATCGCGCTTAACGACGGTTCAACAATAAAGAACGTACAGGTAGTTGTCGATCCGTCAAAGTTCGACGAGAGCATGCTCAAGCAGATAACCACAGGCTCATGCATCAATGTCAACGGCGAATTGGTTGAGAGCCAGGGAGCAGGACAGACGGTAGAGCTGCAGTGCCGTGAGATAGAGATTTACGGTCTCTGCGCCAGCGACTATCCGATGCAGAAAAAAGGACAGAGCTTCGAGTACATGCGCCAGTATGCACATCTGCGCCTTCGTACCAACACCTTCGGAGCCGTGATGCGCATACGCCATAATATGGCCATAGCCATCCACAAGTATTTCCACGATCACGGATTCTTCTATTTCCACACACCGCTCATCACTGCCAGCGACTGTGAGGGTGCAGGACAGATGTTCCAGGTTACGACCAAGAACCTCTACGACCTTAAGAAGAACGACGAAGGCAAGATAACCTACGACGATGACTTCTTCGGCAAGCAGACATCACTAACCGTGAGCGGACAGCTTGAGGGCGAGCTCGGAGCAACGGCTCTGGGTGCCATCTATACTTTCGGACCAACTTTCCGTGCCGAAAACTCAAACACTCCGCGCCACCTGGCCGAGTTCTGGATGATAGAGCCTGAGGTTGCATTCATCGATCTCAACGACCTGATGGATCTCGAGGAAGACTTCATCAAATACTGTGTTCAGTGGGCTTTGGACAACTGCAAGGACGACCTTGAGTTCCTCAACAAGATGATAGACAAGACGCTGATAGAGCGACTCAAGTCGGTTGTCAGCGGTTCTTTTGTCCGTCTTGAGTACACAGAGGGTATCAATATTCTTGAAGGGGCCGTTAAGAACGGTCATAAGTTCGAGTTCCCCGTAAGCTGGGGCATGGACCTTGCCAGCGAGCACGAGCGTTATCTCGTTGAAGAACACTTCAAGAAGCCTGTCATCATGACCGGATATCCTAAGGCCATAAAGGCGTTCTACATGAAGATTAATGAGGACGGCAAGACTGTTCAGGGCACCGACGTTCTGTTCCCGCAGATTGGCGAGATTATCGGCGGAAGCGTGCGTGAGGAGAACTACGACAAGCTGATAGGCGAAATCAACGAGCGCAACATCCCGATGAAGGATATGTGGTGGTATCTCGACACACGTAAATACGGATCATGCCCTCACGGAGGATTCGGTCTCGGATTCGAGCGCCTTATCCTGTTCGTTACAGGTATGCAGAACATACGCGACGTGATACCGTTCCCGCGTACTCCGAAAAATGCTGAATTCTAAAGCTAATATTCTTATATACTAATCAATAAGGCGTGTCAGAATGTGCTTTTGTATGCATTCTGACACGCTTTTTTTCGTTGTTTTCCTGTCAGGGTTACTACGCCTGATAAGCTCGTAGGCAGAGCTTGACGCCTGATTTTGGCTGAGCGCTTGTTTGTTATTTGCCGTTCTGCTTAATGTGAGACAAAGAGCCGGCATAAGTATAGTGAGCGGTTGGGGAAAACCGGCAGATGACAGCCGGAAGCATTGTCCACATTTTTTTATAAATAGTTGAAATAATTATTATTTAATTTGTCTATTTTCTTTTTATAATTTATAAATTAGTATATTTGCTGCGGTATGCCGGCAGATGCCATACTTCAGGTGCGCCCTTGCATCAAGGCCGTGCTGCGGCAGCTGCCGGGTGTATGATTGTTTCAAACGTTAATAAAAGAAATCATTATGACAAAAGACGAACTTATGCGTAAGGCCATAGAGCTTTCGATAGATAATGTCAACAATGGCGGAGGACCTTTCGGAGCAGTGATAGCCCGCGACGGAGAGATTGTTGCAACAGGAGTCAACCGCGTGACGGCCAACAACGACCCTACAGCCCATGCAGAGGTGAGCGCCATAAGGGCGGCAGCTGCCGCCTTGGGTACGTTCGACCTAAGCGACTGTGAGATTTTTACGTCGTGTGAGCCGTGCCCCATGTGCCTTGGCGCAATATATTGGGCAAGACTGAAGAAGGTTTATTTTGCCAACAACAAGACCGATGCCAAGAACATCGGATTTGACGACTCGTTTATCTACGACGAGCTGGCTCTGCCGCGTGAAGGCCGCAAGCTGTCGTCAGAGGAGATGATGCGCAACGAGGCCATCAAGGCTTTTGAGATGTGGGCGCAGAAAGACGATAAGATAGAGTATTGACGTATCTTGGCAGATAAGCCCTTTGATTATTGGCTGTACCGGATATGCTGTGTCCGATACTGTTTCCCGCTTTCTGCCGGACTGCAATCCGGCCGGAAGAGCTGTAAGCTATGAAGCCGGCAGGCTTCTGTAAGTGGTCCTTTTATGTTTCAGGCTTGCGGCTCATGTCTCACGGCAGGCGTGATAGTGTTATTTTAATGCCTTGTTGCCATGACGACAGCGGGCCGGATAACTGACGGAAATAAACCGAAAAAGTTTTTTGTATAAACTCATCACTCATCACATTCATGCGTAAAGTGTTGAACCGTAATGCGTTATGGTGTGATGAGTTTCTTTCTCAACTCATCACGCCAGGCTTTCCACCTTGTTGTGTGATGAGTCGGTACGGCAACTCGTCACAGTCTAATATGCTGACATGCAGTGAGTTATGAGGCTTTGTGACGAGTGATGAGTTTATACAAAAAACTTTTTCGCTTTACTTTCCTGTTTATGTTCTTTGTTGTAAAAGCATACCTTTTACATTCCAATTTGCCGCATTTCATATTGTAAAACATGCCCTTTCGGATTGCGTTTTGGCATCTTTTGTCGTGAATACAACTTGCCGTGTATATGCTACCTGCATTCTGTAACATTATTATTTATGCCAATGTTTCATTGATATAGTAAGGTCCTGTCTGGCTGCAACTAATGTGGAACGCTGCGTTTGATGTGTCGGCCCGTATGTAACACAGTAACGGCGGGAGATGAGTGTAGAGCACATCCTCCGCCGTTTTATTGGAGTTTTTAATTAATAGTCTTTATCAATATTTTGTGTAATGGCGTTCAGCACATCATGATGTTTCACCGGATGCTGTTAGTTAATAGAATGTGTGCCGTTGACAAACGCCATATTGTAGCACCCTTATTATTAATGTGAAAGCCGTCCCGGATAGGGCAGACTCCTGTATTTTAATCTCTGCAACGCCGTCTGTTTTATGGTGGCGTAATGCCTGAGGGTGATTACGTATTGGTAAATTGTGTAAATTGCCACGGATATCTGTTGTGGCTTTTTTACAATGTAGTGCAAGACGTCTTTGTGATGATATTTTCAAACGTTAGAGGCGCTTGCAATGCTGATTGTCTGCGTGCGTAAGACGCAGAAATACCGATTCTCTAAATATTAGATGTTTTAAGTTGTATAAGACATTTCATAATGTTGGCAATTTAAATAAATGATATTAGATTAAATAATTAATAATTAGTTATTCAGAGTTTCATACAGCCTGGGTGTTAGTTTTTCAATTCGGTATGTAAAGTTATTGTTTTTTTGAAGCACGTGTGCTTAGGCTGTTTGTATTTATATCCAATTAGTCGTTTGCAGGTATATGAGACTTTTATTTTACGGTTTGCGAAAATCGCTTTGTCTCTTCGTTCCTTTTCTCTATTTTATTCAATATCTTCAGGTTGGCCTTATTTATGACATCCATGTCAATTGCGCTGAGGTAAATCTGTGTGGTCTTTAGCGATGTGTGCCCCATGCTGTCGCTTATCACTCCTATGGGGATGTTCATGTTTTTTGCAATGCTTGCCCATGAGTGACGTGCCACATACATGGTTATGCCTTTTCGCATTTTCAGCATTTTGGATATCTTGTCGAGTTGCATGTTCACGTTCTTCTGGCAACTCTTATACTGCATTCTCTCTTCTTTTCCGGGTATCGTAATTATCGGCAGCAGATAGTCATTGTACGATGGCCATTTGTTAACTATTTCCTGCATGCATTTCTCCCATTTTATTGAGAGCTGCTGCTTGGTCTTGCGCCGCTTGTATGTCAGTATGCCGTTGCTTAGGTCGGTCTTTTTAAGATAAGCCATGTCTATGAACGACATTCCGCGGGTGTAGAAACTGAAGAGAAACATGTCTCTGGCAAAGTGTAATGCTCTCGACGGCATATAGAGCTCCTTTATGGCCTTTATGGTCTGCAGCGGTATGGCTCTTTTCTCGGTCTTGTCAATCCCGGTGTAGACGTTCCTGAACGGCTGTTTCTCCGTGGCGAGTCCGTCGTTCACCGCCCTGTTATATACCGCACGCATCACTCTCATGTAGAAGGATATCGTGTTCATCTTTATTCCTTCGTTTTTCAGATACATCTCATATTGCTGCATCATCTTGTCGTTGATTTTGCCGAGCGTGATGTTCTTGCCTTTTCTGAATCGCTTAAAGCTTTTCAGCGTGCTCTTGTAGTTATCTGCCGTGCTGCTTTGCTTGTTGCTTTCAAGTTCTTTGATTATTTTCTCCATGTATAGGAACAAATATCTGTCTTTCTTGACTTGCAGCTTTTCTTCTGACAGAACGCTCTCATCTATTTCGATGAGAAGTTCTTCTTCTCCTGTCTTTATAAGCTGAGGAGAAAGTTTAATTCTAATTGTAGTCATTTTGCTGTTGAAAATTTAAACTTAATAAACAAGTAAATTTACATCCGGTGAAATGAGGAGGTGCATTCCTTAATTGATTGCAGATGCATTCCTCTCGTTTTATTGCAGGTTTTTTGTCTGTCGTTGTTATATTTGTTTTCATTTGTCGTTGCATTTATTGTTAATTAATTTTGTTTTATTGACTTCTTCGGCTGAAATCAAAAAAACAGGGCATAAGCTTTGAGGTGTGTTGGCTTATGCTCTGTTTTGTAGAGGGACTTTGGGATGCTGTGTTTAAGTAAGGTGTTTTAACCGTCAGCCTGTTTGCAGTGCCAGGCTGTGATAGTGTCGTTGCATTTTACCGATGCAGGTAATCAAGTCTTCAAAGTTATATATTAACTCCTTTACTTTCACTTCCCTCTTTTATGTTGATGTTCAGCTAGCTCTTAATCTTTCAGATAGTTCTCTATGTTTGCCAGAACTTTTTGGCTGAGCCGTTCATACGACTGCTTTGTAAGTCCTGACGATACGCCCATGCAGTGCATGTGCCTGTGGCTTTGCATGCGCTCACTGCCGGCCGCTCCTGTGGTGTCGCAGAAGCAGATGTTGTCGCGGTCGAGCCATTTTTCGAATGCAGGTTCGTCCCATGCCGGCGACAGACCTGTGTTGAAGAGTATCTTATGGTCGCCCATAAGTTCAAACTGCTTTTCGTGCAGCAGCACGGTGTTGCGGTTGAGGCAGCAGAATATCACGTCGCTCCATCCAACCAGTTCGTCCAGGGGCATAAACCTGTAGCCTTTAGCCTCGGCTGCGGGTTTCTGGCTGCGTGCAAAGTAGCCCACCTCGGCTCCGAAGAACTTCATGGCGTCTGCTATCATGCCTCCTGACTTGCCCAGACCCACCACGCCGGCTTTCAGGCCGGTTATCTCGCTTGGTGCGCCGAACCATGCAGGCTGACCGAAGCCGTGAAGGCATCTGGCGAGCTCGCTTACCACGTATTCTATCACGCCCTCGTCGCCGTAGTCGCGTATGCCGGTTACGGTTATTCCGTGTCCGTCGGCATAGTGGATGTCTACGTTTGCGCTTTCGGGTGAATAGAGCGAGCAGCACATGCCTACGTATTTCAGGCATGGGCATTTGGCAAGGATTTCTGCGGTTATGGCCGTAGTGAAGCTTACCAGCGCGGCATCGGCATCGCCTATGCGTGCTGCTGTCTCATCAGCGTTTTGTGGCATATCGCTGTGGATGATCACCTCGTCGGCATACCGCCCGAGGCTGTCTATAGCCTCCGGAATCATCTTTATCGGCTCTATAGCCACTAATTTTCTGAATTTTCTCATTGTCGTTAGCCTTTACTTATAATATACTTTTTTATCGTTTCCGCCACGGCAGACCTGCTGTTGTGCTGCCGTGCGCTTTTGTCATTCGTCTTGTGTGAGCGCTATGCAGTCGTCGAACAGAGAGATAAGCCTGCGCTTGTAGAGATCGCCCACGGCTTTCTTATAGTTCTTCTTGCTCACCTGGAAGGTCTTGTAGATGTCTTCAGCCGGGCTCTTGTCTGTCAGGCGGCACACGCCGTCGTGTTCCTTCATATATTGCAGGAGCACCTCGCTGAATTCTGTTGTCATCTTGCGTCCCGTAGGCTGCAGCGTCACGTCTATCTTGCCGTCGGGTCTTATTGTGCCTATGTATCCCTTCATCCTGTCGCCGGTGTGTATATCCTTGAATATCTGGTCTTTGTAGACAAGTCCCGGATATTTGTTGTCTATTATCACCTTAAATCCGAGGTCGGTTTTCTGCCATACCAGCAGGCTCACCTCGTCGCCCTGTCTGTATTCGGGCTGCTCGTTGCTGAAGTAGCGCTCTATCTTGGCCGAGGCCACTATGCGGTAGCTCTCGCTGTCGAGGTGTACGTGCACGATGTAGCCTTTGCCTGTTTCCATCTTCATTTTCTGTTCACGGAACGGGCAGAAGAGGTCTTTCATCAGTCCCCAGTTGAGGAAGGCTCCATACTCGTTCACCCATGCCACGCTGAGGAAGGCAAAGTCGCCAACCTTGGCCAGCGGCGTGAGCGTAGTGGCTACGAGCCTTTCTTCGTTGTCGAGATAGATAAACACGTTGAGCTCGTCGCCAACCTTACATCCTTCGGGCACGTAGCGCTGCGGCAGCAGCACCTCGCCTTCGTCGCCTCCGTCGAGATACATACCGAAGTCTACTTTCTTGACAACCTTCATGAGGTTGTAGTCGCCAAGTTTTATGAAGTCCATATTCTTTATCGGTGTTTGATTTTTATTAATACAAATGTTTGTTGCCTCGCAGTTCTTTTCTGCGTTCTATTCGGCCTTGCCGTAGGCATTTTCGTCCGCACGGTCAGCTCCGTCCGTGTCGTTGTCGGTTGTGGCGGTGCTGCTGCTTGCTGCCGTTGCTGCGTCGGCTGCGGCATTGACGTCGGTCTCGAGCATGCCGTCGCGCATGGCTATTGTGCGGTCGGTAATTTTTGCCAGGTTTTCGTCATGCGTTACAATCACGAATGTCTGTCCGAGCTTGTCGCGCAGACTGAAGAACAGCTGGTGCAGTTCCTCCTTGTTTTTCGAGTCGAGACTGCCCGACGGCTCGTCGGCAAGAATAACGGCAGGGTCGTTTACCAGTGCGCGTGCCACTGCCACACGCTGCTTCTCGCCGCCTGAAAGCTCGTTGGGCTTATGCTTTGCGCGGTCGGCCAGTCCCATGAAGTCGAGCAGGGCTTCGGCCTTCTTCTTTGCCTCGCTGCGCGATTTTCCGCCAATCAAGGCCGGTATCATGATGTTCTCGAGCGCGGTGAACTCAGGCAGAAGCTGGTGGAACTGAAACACGAAGCCTATGCGCTGATTTCTGAACTCTGACAGCTTCTTGCGGTTAAGGCGGCTCACGTCGGTGCCGTCTATTATTATCTGTCCGCTGTCTGGCTTGTCGAGTGTGCCTATTATCTGCAGCAGTGTGGTCTTGCCGGCACCGCTTGGTCCGACGATGCTCACCACTTCGCCCTTGCCTATGTGCAGGTCGATGCCCTTAAGCACCTGCAGCGAGCCGAAGCTCTTGGTTATGCCTTTTATATCTATCATGTTTTTTCTGTTTCTTTGTTTGCTTGTTGTCGTTATGTTGAGAGTTGTTTATATCTTGAATTTTTTCCTTACCCATGTCAGCAGCACCTCGTATGCGCTAGGCTGTTCGTGATGCTGAGGCTCAGCATAGGTCATTGCGCCCAGCGGTTCGCCATACTGGTCGGGGAAGATTATCATGAGGCTCTTGCCTGCGAAGTATCGCGTAATCTCCTCCGGCAGACGCTCAAGCGCGTTCTTGTATGATATGGTGCCCTTACGTGCGGTGATAACCACGAACATGTGGTCTTCGTTCACGTTGTCGGCCAGTCCCGGCAGTTCGTTCCAGTGGGCCATGTATGTGTATTCGGCCCTCACGCCAGGATGGCGGTTCTGTATATACTCGTTGATGAGCGACAGCGTCTCGTGCTTTGCGTGGAACTGTATGCGGCACTCAAGGTTCTCGGCCATGCGCGAGAGACGCTCCAGCCAGCGGTAGAATCCCGGCTCGTATTCGGCTCGCGACGGCACGGCCACCTGTATGCGCCTCAGCGTGTTGAGCGGCGTGAGGCACTGCACGATGGTTATCTGGCGGTTAAGACCGCTGAAGATGCTCTGTATGAACTCGCCCCAGAACTTCTTCGACACCTCCTGGCGTATGTGCATGCCCATGATAAGCTCTGACGCGTTAAACTCCATGAAGGCGTGCTTTATGCCGTTGCTGATGTTTGTGGCTATTCTTACCTGCGTCTGCACCATCATGCCCGAGTAGTTGGCCACCTTGGTTATGTGCTCCAGCAGCTGCCGTCCGCGCTCCTGATACATCAGGCGGTTGTCGTCGTCGTAGACCACGTTGAGCGCCACCACGCCGCGGTTGAGCTTGCGGTTGCGCATCAGCGACGCCATCTTGATCAGGTTTTCGGCCGTTTCAGGATACCTCATAGGTATCATTATCTTCTCGTCGTCGGCGGTTTCGTCCTTAGGCAGGCTGCTCTTGGTCTCGAGAGCTATTTTCTTGGCGGCACGTTCCGTTGTGAACGAGCTGAATATGCACGTAACGAGGATAAGTATGATAGTGCCGTTGAGCACGTCGTCGTTGAGCAGGCGCTGGCCGTTGGGCAATATCAGGTTGTAGCCCACGAGCACTGCGGCAAGCGTAGCTCCTGCCTGCGCGTTGCTCAAGCCGTATATCAGCTCGCGCTCAATGGCCCGCATGCCGAACAGCTTCTGCGTGAACAGCGATGCTATCCACTTGCTCGACAAGGCCACCACAATCATCACTGCTGCCACCTCGAGCGTGCCCAGTCCGCCGAACAGTATCTTGACGTTGACGAGCATGCCCACGCCGATGAGGAAATAGGGGATGAATATGGCGTTGCCCACAAACTCAAGGTGAGTCATCAGCGGCGATATGTTGGGCACGTATCTATTGAGCACCAGACCCGTAAGGAAGGCGCCGAGCAGCCCTTCCATGCCTATCATCTCCATCATCACCGAGCCGAGGAACGTCATGGCCAGCACGAAGATGAACTGCGTGACGTTGTCTTCATACCTCTGGAAGAAGTACTGGGCAATGCGCGGAAAATAGAATATTATGATGAAGAACACCACCGCAATCTTCAGAAACAGCATGATCCAGAAGCTGCTGGTTATCTCGCCCTTGAACATTCCGCCCACAATGGCAAGCACGAGCAGCGTAAGCGTGTCGGTGATGGCCGTAGCTCCCACGGCTATCGTGACGCTGCGCTGGTTGGACAGGCCGTAGCGCAGGATGGTCGGATAGGCTATCAGCGTGTGAGAGGCATACATACTGGCCAGCAGCACCGATGTTAAGAAACTGTATTTCAGCACGGCCGTGTTGAACACAAAGCCCATGGCCATAGGTATAACGAAGGCCATGATGCCGTGGGTGAACGTCCGCAGCCTGTTTTTTCTGAAGTTGCTCATGTTCATCTCTAGTCCTGCAAGGAACATGATGTAGTAGAGGCCCACATGCCCGAACAGGTCGAACGAGCTGTCCTTGGCAAGGATGTTGAACCCGTGGGGTCCGACGATGACTCCGGCCAGCACCATACCCACGATATGGGGTATGCGCAGCTTGCCCATTATTATGGGTGCGAAGAGAATGATGCACAGCACGACGAAGAATATCAACGTCGGGGCTGTTATGGGGAAAAATTGCGATATATCCGGCATAAATATTCGTTATGTTGCAAATCTATATGCAAAAGTGCAAAAAAAAATCATATTTTTGCAGTGATTGGGCTAAAAGTTGTACTTTTGTACCGAATAATTAGCAGATTAATATATTTTGTAATAAAAATAAGCGATAAATGAAAGTAGCAATTGTTGGCGCGAGCGGCGCTGTTGGACAAGAGTTCCTCCGCGTTCTCGCAGAAAGAAATTTTCCGCTTGACGACCTTGTGCTGTTCGGTTCGGAGCGTTCGGCAGGCCGGAAATATGTTTTTAAGGGAAAAGAGTATGAGGTAAAACTGCTTCAGCATAACGACGACTTCAAGGACGTGGACATAGCCTTCACGTCGGCCGGAGCCGGCACTTCAAAAGAGTTTGCCACCGACATAACAAAGTATGGAGCCGTGATGATTGACAACTCGAGCGCGTTCCGCATGGACGACGACGTGCCTCTGGTTGTGCCTGAGTGCAACGCCGAGGATGCCCTCAAGCGTCCGCGCGGCATCATTGCCAACCCTAACTGTACGACAATAATGATGGTGGTGGTTCTGCAGCCGCTCGAGCAGCTCAGCCACATACGCCGCATACACATAGCAAGCTACCAGAGCGCAAGCGGCGCGGGTGCTGCGGCTATGGCCGAACTGCAGCAGCAGTATAAGGAGATTATCGACGGCAAGCCCGTAACCGTGAGCAAGTTCCCCCATCAGCTGGCTTACAACGTAATTCCTCAGATAGACGTGTTCCAACCCAACGGATACACCAAGGAGGAGATGAAGATGTTTAACGAGACACGCAAGATTATGCACAGCGATGTTAAGTGTTCTGCCATGTGCGTGCGTGTGTCATCGCTCCGTGCCCACTCTGAGTCAGTGTGGATCGAGACAGAGCGCCCCATCAGCGTTGAGGAGGCTCAGAAGGCTCTGGCCGCTGCTCCCGGCGTAACGCTCGAGGACGATCCCTCTAACCTGGTTTATCCCATGCCGCTCGACACAGCAGGCAAGGACGACGTATATGTTGGCCGTGTAAGAAAAGACCTGGCAGACGAGAACGGACTGACATTCTGGCTCAGCGGCGACCAGATACGCAAGGGCGCTGCGCTCAATGCCGTCCAGATAGCCGAATATCTGATAAAGGTAGGAAACGTGAAATAATTTTAATGTAGCATTCTGATAAACAGATTCAATGCCCGGACACGGCCTTAGCGGCTGTGCCGGGCATTGTCGTTTTCTTATGGCGTCAGCCTTGATTATTGTCCGTCTCGGGGCTAATGGCAGACTGTCGTTGACGCGTTTCTGATATACAGAGATAAGGCACGCCTGCCGTACGGATTGCAGCTATGCACATGTAGCAGGATGATGACGTAAGGATTGCCGGCAGAAAGGCTCCGGGCGATAAGTCTGCCGTCCGGTGATTTTCGCCTTTCTGCGATGCTGTGAGGCAGAGTTTCCGCCATAGTAGTGCAAGTCTGTCGGTATGTTGACTGCCTGATTGTAACGTGCTGAATATCAGTGGCTTTGTAAAAGGTGCCCTTTTAGAGCCTAAAAGACCGTCTTTTGCATCATGAAAGGCCACCTTTTGCAGGCTGATTTGCCGTCTTTTACATTTACGTATGATAACGGCCGTGAATCAGTACGGCATAACGTGCCCCTACAGCAGTATTATTCATGGCATTATTGTGCCTGCTGCGGTCTGGTCGGGTGGGGCGTTATAGCCTGAAGATAGGGTCGTCTGTATGTGCAAATCATGAAGAATACGTTTATGTCTGTAAACCAGACGTTTACATGTTATGGCCGTTTACCCCTAAAATCTGCTGAAATACATTTCAAAACATTAACAATAACCGTAATTTAATCAAATAAAGATACCTGTTTAAGTAATTTTTTGTTAACTTTGTGTCGGTTTTGTATTATTTGAAGTCATAAGTTTAAGAGATTTTCAGCGTAAGTGAAAGTGACCGGCGCTATCAGTTTATATGTTCATGCCTGTACCTCGTTGTGCAGGCTGGCGGCCGTTTCGGCGGTTGCCGCCTTGCTGTGCATGTCGGTCATGTCGTGTTCAGACGACGGAAAGCGCGGCGATGAGCGCACGCCGGAGCACGAGGCGGCTCTGAAGAGTCTTGACGACTCGATATTCGTTAAGTCGGAATATGTCATGCGCACCATGCGTGAGGGCATGGCCAATGCTGCCGACAGCCTCGACTATTACGACTTCTACCTGCGCTGGCTGCGCTACAGAGTGTCGCTCGATTCGCCCGACACGATGAGGCTCAACTGGGACGGGCCGTTCGGATTTCTGAAGCGGCAGAAGCCCACGCCGCGCGTCAGGGGCATGATGGGCTTCTTATATAATGCCAAGGGCTCATATTATCACAAGTTTCATTACAATCCGCACGAGACAATAGATTTATATCATAAGTCGTACGAATGTATCATGGGCAGCGACATGGAGTATCGCCTGCCTGACGTATGCGCCAATCTCGGCGATGCCTACGTGGCTGTCAATGACATGCCGCATGCCGCCATGTGGTACAGACGGGCCCTTTATCTTTCTGACTCGCTGCGCCTGCCCAAGGAGACCAACGTTAGCCTGTATATGGGGCTTGGCCGTATATATCTCAATCTGGGCGACTTCAAGGAGGCTCTGCGTTGCTATCAGGTGTCCGACCGCAACTTCGGACTAATGCCGCTCAATCTGAAGCTCTACTTCCTTAACAACTACGGCAACTATTACTATTACGCTGAAGACTATCCGTCGGCCCTGGCCATATTCCTTAGGCTCAAGAAACTGCTTGAGCAGAGCCGCATGGAGCAGAGCTACGAGATGTATCTGTGCAAGGTAAACATGGCCGACGTATATCTCAATCTCGGCAACATGACTGAGGCATACAAGTATCTCGACGAGGCAGAAGCCTTCTTCGGCAGCATAAACGACGACATGGCGATATATTACTGCCACACGATACGCATAGGGCTTGCCCTGAAAAAAGGTGATGTCAATGAGGTCAGACGTATACTCGAGGCGGAAAAGATCAACACCGTGGTTGACTTCAATCTTGTGAACATACGTCAGCGCTATCTGCGCGAGTATTATGCCAAGACCGGAAACTATAAGAAGGCATACGAAAACCTTATGGGGAGCATTGAGCGCAACGACTCGCTCAAGCATAACACCGCAAATATGCGTACGTCGGAAATTATGATGCGATACACGCAGGACACGCTGAAGCTGCATCATCAGATTGTGCTGCAGGGCAAGGACGCCGACATACGCAGGGCGCGATGGGTGATGTATGTGGTGGCGCTGGCTGCCGTCATGCTGGTGTTGCTGTTCCTCTATCTGCTGACATACATGCGCAAGCGCAGGCTGCAGACCTATATGCAGCTCATGCAGCTTAAGCTGGCCAATGCCCGCAGCCGCATATCGCCACATTTCATCTTCAATGTGCTCAACAACAGCATATCAAAGACCGGAAGCCGTGACGCTGACGAACTGATGGCACTGACCAAGCTGATAAGGGCCAACCTGAAGATGTCTGACAAATATTACGTGTCGCTTAAGGAGGAACTGGGCTTTGTGCGCTATTATATCAGCGTGGAGCGCTCGTCCATAGGCGACGACTTCGAGTTCAGCGTCGAGGCGCCGCCGGATGATGTGCTCCAGAATGTCATGGTGCCGTCGATGTTCATACAGATACTCGTTGAGAATGCCATTAAGCACGGACTGAAAAGGCGAGCCGGACACAAGTCGCTCAGGGTGAGCGTTGTGATGGAAGGCTCACGCTGCAACATCGCCGTGACCGACAATGGCGCCGGGTTCGACATACGACACAGCGACCCTAACTCAACGGGCACCGGACTCAAGGTGATAAGAAGTTCTATAAACATAATTAACCGTAACAACAAGCGCAAGATAAGATTAGGCATAAGAAACCTTACCGGCGATGACGGCAAGGTGACCGGATGCGAGGTATCGCTGAGCTTGCCGCTTGGACTAAAAAATTCTTAGCATAGCAAACAACCGTATATTATGAACGCAATAATCGTAGACGACACTCAGGCGGCAATAGACAACCTGGTGGACAAGCTGCAGAAATATCCCGATGTGAGCGTCGTTGCCACTGCCGGAACAGGTGAGGAGGGTCTCGACATGATAATGAGACACAAGCCCGACCTGCTCTTTCTCGATGTTGAGCTTCCCGACATGACCGGCATAGAGTTTCTCTCGCAGTTTAACGATCTGGCCGAGTGGCCCTGCCATGTGGTGATATACACCGCCTATACTGATTATATGCTCCCGGCTTTCCGCAACAAGGCGTTCGACTTTCTGCTAAAACCTGTTGACGACAAGGAACTCGACACCGTGATAAGCCGCTTCTATGAGGAGCGCGACAGCGAGAAGGCTGCGGTGATAAAGGACGACAGCATCATAAAAAACGGCAACGACAAACTGCTGTTCTACACTAATACCGTTGACTTCCGTCTGGTGCAGATACGCGACATCTGCGTGTTTTCCTACGATCACGACACGCGGGTATGGATGGCGGTGGCTGCCGGATGCGACAAACCCATGCGCCTGAAGCGCAATGTCAACAAGGACGTGCTGCTCGGCATTGACAGCAGCTTCATACAGGTAAGCCAGAAATACATCATCAACATCAACTATCTTATGGAGGTGTGCGACAACATCTGCCGCTTTTATCCGCCGTTTGACAATATCGACTATGTCAAGGTGGGCCGCTTTTATCGCCGCAAACTTATCAAACGTTTCAGTGCGTTATAAGTCTGCCGGTCATGATAATGGGCCTTTTTATGGCGCATACAGTTCTTATGTCGGTTGTAAAATACTTGATGGGCGCAGTGAAACTTGGCCGGCATTGAATATTATAACCACCGGCCTGCATAGCAGATTCGTTGCAGGCAACTAATGTTCGTAGATTGAAACTCATATTTCTTGTGGTTTATGCATAATAAAAAAGGCGTCTGACTTTTGGTCGGACGCCTTTTTTTGTCTTATATTATCTTAGAAGTTAACTCCAACTCTGAAGAAGAAGTCGCCTGCTTTTCCGTCAATCTCATCAACAAGATTGCAGAAGCCGTATTCATATCCAACCTTAAACGACAGGAACTTATAGGCTGCTGCCACACCTCCCTGCCATCCGATGTCGAATGTGTTGGCGCTTTCCATGTCATCTTTTGCAACGAGGAAGCTTACATACGGACCGGTGAAGAGGCCAACCTTGGCGTCGCCGCCCTTAACGAAGTTCCACGCACCGTTTCCTTCGAGCTGTATGAAGCCCGGATCCCAGTCCTTGCATCCTTTAGTAACATAAGCAGCACCTACCGACCAGTCGAACGAGTTGTCAATTGGAGCTGTATAAGATACACCGATATTCAAAGCTTTAAATTCAGACTTCGTGTTGAAGTCGCCGTCAACGTCAGAAACGTTTCCACCCCACCATATTGTGATGTTCTTCTGTGCACTTGCGCCTATTGCAACTATTGCAAAAAGGGCTACCAATAAAATCTTTTTCATAGTCGATTCTTTTTTGGTTAATAATACTTGATTTAAAACTCTATGCCGCAAATATACGAATTCTTTTTTAATGACAAACACAAAATGTAAGTTAAATATACTTTTTTGTATCAAAATGTGCTTATACTGCCGTCTTATGGCTTATTTGGTCGAAAAATAGAGTGAAGAGATCTGAAATCAAGATGCCTTATCTCTACAAGTCGGCGTAGATAAAATGATGCAAATGTTCAGTCGGATACACGGGCGCAGGTCGTAAATAAACCATCAAATCCGCTTTTTTTTGTATATCGGGTGCCTATATCCATGGGCAAGGCTGATAAACGGAAGTGTTGTTTTGGGTGATATATAAAAAATAAAAGAGGTAAAAAGTCGTTGAAGACATTTCACCTCTTTTTAATATCTGTGCGCCTGATAGGACTCGAACCTACACGTCGCGGGACACTAGATCCTAAGTCTAGCGCGTCTACCAATTCCGCCACAGGCGCAGACTTTTATGTTTTGCTGCGGCATAATGCATGAGCGTTTACGTCATGTTTTGAGCTTTTCGCAAAAACTTTTGCAAAGGTACATCCTTTTTGTGTAAAAACCAAGGATATTTATGGGTTTTTGACTATTTTTTATTCTTCAGGTGTTCCTTTTCTTATGTATGTTGCCGTTTTACCGATGTTTTGTCGCTTGCAATTATCCGGATTGAGGGGCCTATGTCTTTATATTATTGCCACAAGTGCGGTTTCCGCCGCAAGTGTTATCAGCAGCATGGCCAGCTCTGTCCTGCGGCTTATCTTTACAGCTTTTCTCATGTCTTCAGTTGTCAGTTGCCGTTCGTTGTCGCCAATGTAGGGCTTGTAGAAATATTCGTTGAAGTAGGTATGGCCTCCGCCGAAGCGGCAGTTTAATATTCCTGCCAGGGCTGCTTCGGGATAGCCGCTGTTCGGACTTGCATGTTTACGTCCGTTTGTTGCAACAAACTTGAGCAGCGAAGGCCTTCCGGACATGAGCACCATGAGTAGCGCCGTGAGCCGTGCCGGCAGAAAGTTGGCTGCGTCGTCGGTGCGCGCCGCCACCATACCGAAGTCTTTATAGCGCTCGGTGCGGTAGCCTATCATCGAGTCGAGCGTGTTTATCATCTTATACGCCATCATGCCCGGCACACCGAGAACTATGAGCCAGAACACCGGAGCGATTACTCCGTCGCTGAGATTTTCGGCAAGAGTTTCGAGTGCTGCTTTTCTTACCTCGTTGTCGGTAAGCTGTGATGTGTCGCGTCCGACAATCCTCGACACTTGCTTGCGTCCGCAGTCGAGCGACATGTCGAGTGCCTCGAACACGCTCTTCACTTCTTTTATCAGCGTCTGTCCGGCAAGACAATAGAATATCAGCAAGGCCTGGATGATGATGGCTGCCGTGTGCGACAGCATCTCGGCGAGCATTATTATCGCCGCCGTAACGGCAAAGGTGATTATAGTGAGCGAGATAGACATTGCGGCTCCCTTTGTTTTGCGGTGGTTGCCTTTGTTTAGCCGGCGTTCGCCTGCTGCTATGGTCTTGCCGAACCACACTACGGGGTGGGGCATACGCTCCGGGTCGCCAAGCAGACGGTCGGCCGTCCATCCGGCTATTATTGATATTATAGGTGTCATTTTGTTTCTTATGCAGTTGCGTTATTTGTCTTGTTGTCTGTAACGGTCGTGACTCATAAAGTCTTTTATCGCCATTACGAGCATGTCATTTTCGGCGCGTGTCTGTGCCGCCACCCTGAAATATGAGCTGTCGAGACCTTCGAAGTTAGACGCGTCGCGTATCAGTATGCCGTAGCTGTTCACCAAAAACTCCTTCAGGTCGGCTGCCTTGCGCCCCTTAAGGCTTGCGAGCATAAAGTTTGTCATCGTCGGTCTGACGCTCACTCCGTCAATCTTGTTCAGCTCGTTTCTCAGTCTCTGCGCCTCGTCGAGCAGGCCGCCGACATCAGATATCGCCTTTTCTTTGTTCTGTATGAGGTAAAGTCCCGCCTCGATGGCCAGCGCATTTACGCTCCACGGATGGCGCAGGGCCTTCAGCCGGCTGATTAGCTGCGGCGCTGCCGTTACGTATCCGAGCCGCAGTCCGGGTATGCAGAACTGCTTTGTCATGGAGTGTATCAGGATTATGTTGCCAGCGTCGGCAGCCTCGCGGTCAGAAATCAGCTTGAGGGTGGTGTAGTGTTCATAGCTCTGGTCTATCACGAAGATGTCGTTCTTGCTTTCTGCGGCTATGTTCAGCAGTTCTTTTCCGCCGATAACGGTGCCCGTAGGGTTGTTCGGGTTGCACATCCAGTGAGTTGCCTCGCCTCTGTATCCGCTTTCGCTGCTCATGGTCTTTCCTCCGGCCATCCTGCATGCGTCGGCATATTCGCTGAATGTCGGCATGCTGATCAGATTGATGCCGCTGCCGGCAAGTTTCTCGTTAGTGAGTCTTGCCGCCAGATATATGGCTTCGGTTGCTCCGTTGGTAACCATAATCTCGTTCGCCTCTATGCCACATTCTTCAGCCAGAGCCTTTTCGAGCGAGTAAGGTTCAGGCTCGGGATAGCTGCCTATTACGTCCATGCGGCCGGCCAGATACTTTTTCAGACCGCTCAGGTCGGCGTGCGAGTAGATGTTAGAGCTGAAGTTCGATTTCACCTCCACATTATATTTATACAGGTCGTCTCCGTGTCCGTTAATCATCGTTGTCGTTTTGCAGAATTTCGTAAACCAGTTTCATGTCCACGTTGCGGCGTATCAGGTCAGCCAGTTTGTCGTATTGTTCGTCTTTAAACTCTTTCCAGTTGTCCGTTTCGCTCTTTGAGTGTTCCTCCTGTGTGTAGGGACTCAGCAGAAAGTCAACAAATCCGCTGTTGTCCAATATGCCGTGGATATAAGTTCCCATGCACCTTTCGCCTGCGATGCATCCGTCGTGCGTGCCGTCCTGCCGTGTGCAAAGCGGCCTTATGCTGCTGCCGCTGTCGGCCTCGGTGCGCCCGTTGTGTATCTCGTAGCCCTCCATGTCGCAGCTGTCGCTGCCGTTGAGGCCGAATCTTACCTGTTTTGTCGTCTTCTCGCGGTTCATCACGGTGTGCATGGGCAGCAGTCCCAGTCCGGGCATGCCGCTTATGCTGCCCTCAATGCCTTCTGGGTCGCTTATCATCGTGCCCATCATCTGGTAGCCGCCGCAGATGCCCACAACGGTCTTTCCGTTTTCGGCAGCCTTGATTATGGCCTGTGCCATGCCGCTCTTGCGCAGAAGGCTGAGGTCGGCCAGGGTGCTCTTGCTCCCCGGAATTATTATGATGTCGGCCTTGCTTATGTCTTCGGCGCTGTCGGCATAATAAAGATTTACACGACTGTCGCGCTCAAGCATGTTGAAGTCGGTGAAGTTGCTTATGTGGCGCAGTAGCACCACAGCTACGCTCACCTTGCCGTTGCCGGCTGCATGGCGTGCCTTCGACGCCAGCTGCAGGTTGTCTTCCTCCTCTACGAAGATGTCCTTGAAGTAGGGCAGCACACCTATGACGGGCACTCCGCACAGTTCCTCAATCATCTTGACGCCCGGTTCAAACAGTCTGATGTCGCCTCTGAACTTGTTTATCAGTATGCCCTTTATGCGCTTGCGCTCTTCCGGGCGCTGAAGCATCACCGAGCCGTAGACGCTTGCGAACACTCCGCCGCGGTCGATGTCGGCAACGAGTATCACGTCGGCTCCTGCATACATCGCCATCGGCATGTTCACGAGGTCAGTCTCGCGCAGGTTAATCTCCGATATGCTGCCTGCGCCCTCCATGACAACAGGATTGTAGCGGCTGTTGAGTCTGTCGAATGCGGCGTTCACCTCGTTGCGCAGCACGTCGCGCCCCTTGGGGTTGAAGTAGCTGTAGGCGTCGCGGTTGCCTATTGGCCGTCCGTTGAGCACCACCTGGCACGTCTTGTCGGTCTGAGGTTTCAGCAGCAGCGGGTTCATGTCCGTATGCGGACTGAGTCCTGCCGCCTCGGCCTGCACGGCCTGTGCCCTTCCTATCTCCAGCCCGTCGGGCGTGGCATAAGAGTTGAGCGCCATGTTCTGCGCCTTAAATGGTGCCGGACAGTATCCGTCCTGTTTGAATATGCGGCAGAAACCGGCCGCCACCACGCTCTTGCCGACGTCGCTGCCTGTTCCTGCGAACATTATGGGGTGAAGTTTCTTCATTTTTACTTTCCTTAAGTAAGATTTTTATCTATGTTCCGAAATGCAAAGTTACGGATAAAAATCAGAACATAGCATAGTGTATGTTTTTTTTGTGTAAATAAGTAGTTTACAAAAGTTATTTTTTGGTAAAAAAAATATACAGGGACCTTAAATTTATGGCATTTAAAGTTGTTTGGATGAAATGTTTTAATTATATTTGCAAAGCATTCTTGCGTATGCAGGTTATTAAATAAGGTCTGTGTTTGATAAGGATGTGCATGTATTAGAAAGGCGTTTGCTTTGACGCTTTGTTCTTGACACACTGGAATCTCGCAAATTCGAAGTATCAGTCAAGACATGGCGAGGCAGATGGTCACGGGATGTGTGCAAAAGAACATTCCTATATTGCCTTTGTATCTTGGCTATTTTGCCGAGGCAAGGGCAAGTAGGGATGTTATGTTCATATCAGCGTGGAACTGCACGTCATCTGTTCTGCTGATATGGGCAATGCGAGAGCCTCAGTGTGTGGGACGGCTGGCGGGCAAGTTTTCCACGCTTTTTTCTGTATATTACAATTGACTAATAATTGAGAATTTGATAATTTTGTGCTTATTGGAAAGCGGGCACAGTGATATGCCGCACAGTTGGCATGGTATTAACTTATGCAGACTAAATTACGTTTTATTGTTTATGGTGAGTTGTATGTTGTTGACCTTAACCAGACGATGTATTTTAAGGCAGACGATCATTATACTCATATATATTATTCATCAGGTACGCATTTTATGATACCTTTCGGGCTTTCAAAAGTGGAAGACGCTATACATGAAAAACAGCAGTTTCGTAAGCGATTTGTAAGACTGGGCAGAACATATATTGTAAACATAGGATATGTGTTTCATGTAAATGCAATAAAGCAAGTTTTGCTGGTTTCTGACAGTCATGGGGTTAATCATACGATACATTTGCCTAAACCGGTATTGCGTACGTTAATGGGACTGCTGGATGAGGCCGTATCTCAGGCGGACAGATAAAATTATTGCGGGAATTAACACAAGCACAGAAATTAATCTATTAAAACGGAATGATGAGAACTCTGATTGAACATAGTTTGGCACATGAAAGCCAAGTATGAAATATACATCTCTAATTAAGGTGTATTGTTGTGGTTGGTTTATGCTAGTTTTAAGCGTATTCTGCACCGGGAAAATGCAGTATTTTGGGTGGCAACAGCAAACGGTTTGTTTGCTGCTGAAAAACGGGCTGTTTTCTCATAAAAAGTGGCCCGTTAACTACACGTAAATGATAGGTTAATGATTTGAAACCTTTAAGTCTGGTTTTGCTTTCAATCTGTGTCCGGTATAAAGTCGTATTGGCGGATTTTTAACGGAAGGCATATGTTCTGCTTGCAGTTTTTATGGGATGGGCGGTCTTTGCTTCTTGCGGATTAAACTATATGGCTGTCCGGACAAAAAAATCAATACTTTGATGTGCCTTGCCTGTAACATAAGTGCTTATTGCCAACCGCTGTGTATGCCCAATGTTCATGTCGAATAGTCATTCTTGTCGTTTACTGAGAATTTTGGGTTTAAGTGTCAGAATTTTTCTGTATCCTTGTCTGTTTCGTGTAGGCAGGGCAAGGCTCTTTTAACATAATTCGATGTATGCAGAATCATTGTTTTTATATAACATCTCAGAGCGTCTGAGGTGGCTGCAAAGTGCTGTTGTATATTCTTTGAAAAATTGCTCCATTTCGCTGATATGTTGTTTATGGAAGTAAATTCACGAAAAGAATGGCAGGGTTCACGAATAACACGGCTTTATAATGCCATGCCTGCATAAAATGTGTTTAATTTTGTCTGCAAATGTATGCATACACATATATAAATAAGGTGTGCATGGTGATACTGAAACATAAATTATAAAATAAACTTTAATTTTAAAAACGCTGAATTATGAGAAAAAATGTACTGGTTTCTCTTCTCGCTGTGACCTCGGCTTCAACTATGCCGGCATGGGCCAATGCGGATGTAGATCAGATTAAGACAGATGCTGCAACCGACTGGGAAGGTGCGTCTGACTTGGAAATTGAGAGCGGACTGATTGTTTCTCCGTCTGGTGCAACAGTCACGCAGAATATCGGAAAGCTGTATCCCGGAACATATACGCTTACAGCTGAAACTAATGAGAATGCTAAGATCTTGATTGACGGCAAAGAACTTGCTGCTAATGGCCAGTTCAAGATTAATGCTGTTAAAGACGTAATCATCAGCATTGAGAGCAAGGATGGAAGCCAGTATAAAGTAGGCGGATTTAAACTGACACTGGTCTATAACTTTGCAAATGCCAAGAGCGTGCTCACATCAATGCTTAGCGAGGCTACTTCTAAGATTTATACAGAAGATGAAGACGATGAGACCGGCAAGGCCCTTCTGCAGGAAGCCAGCTCATTGGCAACTAAGGTGGCTGCCATTGCTGACGACAATGAAGACTCTTATGCTAAATATATAGAGTATGGTCTTTATGCCGAGACTCTTGAAGAATCTGCAATTTACAACGAAATAGCAGAATTCAGCAAGAAAGTTGACGCTCAGGCAAACAACTCTTCTGCTTATGCTGAGGCTAAGAAGGTTTATGAAGCACAGACAACAGCTCTTGCTACAGCTAAGGCCGCTGTTGATGCAATAGCTGATGCTGACGAGAAAACATATGTTGAGGCAATGACAAAAGGTGCTTACGACACTATCAGCGAAGAGATTGAAAAATATAAAACTGAAGCCGATGCCGCATATGCAAAAGGTACTGCCGGCGTAAAGTTTACGACAGAATATAACAACAAATTTGTAACAAAGATAAATGGTCTTATATCAGACTATTCTGATGCGATAGAATCAGCTCAAGCTGATCATGCCGCTTATGTAGAGGTGGGTGAGGCTATTGCAACAATCAAGACTCTTTATACCGAATCTCAGCAGGAAATCTATAGCGGCCTGCAGGGTGACGATACTCATCCTGATGTCTATGAGGCACTGCGCACAAAGGCACAGACAGAGCTTAACGCCGTTTATGTAAATATCATGACCGTTGAGAAGGCTAACGGAACAGATGAGAATCATGCCGGTGCGGCAACTGCAAAAGAAGAAAATCTTGCCAAACTTGCAGAATATACAGCTTCAATCAACGAGCTGAAGACAACTTATGTTGACAAGGCAAATGCCCTTAAAGAAGCCTATACAAAAGCTAAGGCAGACTTGAAAGGCCTGCAAGACCGTCTTGACGCTTTGAAGAAAACTCCGGGCGTAGGCGACAATGCTGAGTTTGCAGAGACAATCAGCGAGATACAGGCATCTATCGACGCATTTAGCAGCACAATAGAGGCTGATAATAAGGAAAATACAATCGACAGCAAGGATTACTCAGAAACAGTAAGCAAGATAAGCATAGCTATCGATGAGCTTACAAGCGGTTCGCAAGGTGCTGTTGACAACTATAACGCTTGGGGTGCAGTTACAGATCTTCTGAAAGATAAGCAGAAAGAATTCGACGATGCAAAGAAAGTCGTAAATGCGTTGGTATCAACAGACAAGGCGTATGTTGTAAGCGGAAAATATGCAACAGAAGAAGCTGCTATCCAGAAGAGCATAGATGGCTTTAAATCAGGTGCTGAGACTGCTCTGAAAGAAGGAACGTGCGTTAAATATCAGACAGACAACACAGATGCAATCAACGAAATATCTGCGACTGTTGCTGCATATCAGCAAGCTGCTAAGGATGCCCTTGACGCATACGAGATTATTGTTGGTGAGGTTGCAAACTGTAATATGGCCATCGCTTACCTTGAAGAGAAAGTTACCAACCGTTCGGTATATGTATATGCAGAATCTACAGACCAGAAAAAAGTAACTTATGGCGATAAGATCGACGGCTTCAAGGCTACTATAAAAGAGATAACAACTGATAAGGATGCAGCCCTCGACCTTGAAGGCAAAGAACATAGTGATAAGCTTATTGAAGTAGCTGACAAGGCATACACCGCAAAAGTTAAAATTGAAGGTGAAGCCGCTACTTTGGTTGATTCTTATGGTACCGATAAAGCTAAGTATGATGAGGATGTTGTAGACATTGCATTAGAGAAACTTCTTTCACAGGCGACAACTCTTGTTAACGGAGCTTATGGTAAGATTAATGCCTATAGTTGGAGCCAGGAAGAACTCGGACTTTCACACGGCGATATCAATAATAAGAAGGCTGCCATCGAAGCAGAGCTTAGAGATCAGGAAAGTAAGATTGAAGGCGCAAAAACAGAGTCTGATAAGGCTGCTGCAATGGCAGTGCTTACAAGTGTGACGACAGAAGTAAGCAAAATAAATACCAAGATTGACGAACTGATAAAAGAGGCTAACGGAGTAAAAGAAAAGGTTCAGGCCAATAAAGATGCCAAGACAGCAGCCGACAAAGTTATTAACGGCATAGTGACACAGCTTCTTGGAAACCGCAGCACGATCAAAGGCGTAGAAGAGTTGAACGAGGATGCTTCAAGAGCAGACGAGTTTACTGCTATGGTAAATGAGCTGAATGGCAAAATTGATGAGCAGCGTCAGGCCGTTAATGATGCAGATGCTACAGAGACACTTGTTGCTGCATGGGCTGACAGTGAAGATGAAGAGGGCAATAAGGTTGAAGGCATTGAGAGCAAGCTGAATGCGATATCTGCTGATGTTGAGGCAGCACGCGAGGCTGCTCAGGCTTCTACGGCCAACTATAAGGCTTATACCGAGATACAGAAGACAATCGCTGATCTTGATATCGATGCTAATATAACAAAGGCAACAGATGCAGTAGCTGCCGTTGAAGGTATAAATGCTGAGGCAAAGGCTTATTATGACGGTTTAATCAGCGGCTACAGCGATAATCTCGCAACTTTGAAGCAGAAAGCTCTTGACGCTTATTCAGGTGAAGACCGCAACTGCGCTGAGATTTCAGCAACGATTATAGCACAACTCAAAAACCTTAATACCCTTATTAAGGGCGTTGGCACTGATGCAAAGAATAACCAGACAACATACGAGGAGCAGGTTGCAGAGTATAAAAAGACAAACGAATATTGGTCTGAAACTTATTACAAGATTTCAACCGGCGACCAGACAAGTATCGTTCAGGAATACCTTAAGCAGCTCACAGAGCAGCAGACAGCTCTTACAGAACTGAATGCACAGATGCTGAAGAATTACAATGAAGGTAAATCGGTTGCTGAGAATGAGAATGTATTGGCGAAACTGAATGAGATTAAGACTACTGTTAAGGCTATTGCCGACACTCAGGAAGAAGGCTATAATGCAGCTGTTGCAGCAGACAACAAGGCACGCTATGACGCGTTTACTGCTACTGTGAAGGATGCAAGAAATACTTATAATGAGGCCCTCACCACAATAGCTAAGTTCAGTGCCCTTACAAATTCTGAACTTGTATCAGTTGCAAATGAAGCTGTAACTACAGCTAATGCTGCAATCAATGGTATACTTACAGACCTTCGTGTACTTGAAAGTAATGTTTCAGAAGAATATCTGGCAACTGTAAGTCCGGCAATATTCGATGCTGCTGAGTCTCATAAGACAGAGGCTGAAGCTTATATCGCAAAGATAAATGATGCTGTAGCTGCACTTGATAACGCTGTAAGCACCGTTGCCAAGAGTGTGTTCAGTAACAACTTTGCTTTGGCAAACGCTAAGTTGGATGCAGCAATTACAGAATTGACAGATGCCGGTTATAATTCTGATGTTATAGCAAAATCATTCTCTGATGTAAGAAAGATTGTTGCAGATGCAAATAAAGATTTTGCCGACAAGTATTTCGCATTATCTGTTGATGCTCATCTTAACGCTTTCGCCACTATCGACGAACTGCTTGTTGCAGGTAAGGAAGATGCTGCACAGCGTGAATGGACAGTTGTTATTACAGCTATCGACGAGCAGGTGGCTAAAGAAAGCGCTGACCTTAAAGTATTTGAATATATCGGCGATGCAGACGGAACAAGAAAGCAGCAGATAATTGATAGTTATGATGCACTTGTTGAAGCTACTGTTACTGCTGCTAAGAATGCATATACAGAAGTAGAAAAGGGCAATTTGTATGCAAGTCTGCCGTCAATAAAGGCTTTGCTTGCTCCGTTTGAAAGCAGTACAATTTATTCTGACGCAAAGGCTGCATCACAGGATCAGGTTGCCAATAAAGAGGCTTACAATGCAATGAAGGCTGCTCTCGGTGAACTTCAGGCAAGTCTTGAAGCTGCAGCGGAATTTGTAAATGGCTATGTAATTACAGTTGATTGCGGTGAGGTAACAGCTCAGAATCTTTTAAACACACAGCAGTCAATCATTGATCGTAAGTTGTCATCAGGCGGATGTGTTGACTACTATGATGACGGTGAGGGAGCATTTAAGACAAATTGTGCTGGCATAGAAGCTGCAATAGCATCTATTTATGTCACTGCAAATGATAGAGAAAGTCTTAGACTTGCAGATGAGATAGTTTCGCTCAAGGGTGATCAGAACAAAGCTGCCGCAGCTGTAGAAGGTACAGACAAGGTTGCCGAGGTAGATGCTTATATCGAAAAGATAAACTCTATGGCTGAAGAACTTGAAGATATGGAAACAGATGCTGACTTCATCGCTCTCGATGAGAAAGACAAGCAGCCTAAGTATCTTGAGTTTGAGACAAAGATTGCCACAATGCGTGCCGAGCTTGCTGCATATTATGATGCAAATCTTGCTGCTACAACAATAGAAACTCTTAACTCTGCTTTAGCCGAGGTAGAGAGCAAGTATAATGCCGAACTTGAAGTTCTTAACGGATGCCATCAAAATGTAAAAGATGATTACACTGAGGCTCTCGCTGCCGTTAAGACTTCTATCGACAATATGAGTGCCGAAATAGCCAAGTATGCTGAGGCCGGCTCAATATTGTTCTATGAAGGCAAACTCTCTACCGGCATAGCAGCTGTTGAGGCAGAGTTGGCTAAGCTCACACAGGATATTGCTGATGCTCAGAAACCATACACAATCAACGATGCGAAGTATGTAGAGCTTACAGCAGAGCTCGACAAGCTAGAGGCAAGTCTCGATGCTGTTGTTGAGAAGATTAGCAATTACGAATTCTTCGATATAAAACAATATCAATATTATATTGAAGATGTTAGAGGCGTAATTGATTATGACCGTCAGATACTTGAGGAAACCAATGCAGCGTTCTCTTTGACAGAAAATAGTGAGAATGTAAACAAGTCCCTTGTTGAATTATGTATTGCAGATTTAGATAAATATGCAACATATGATGAGCTTGAGCAGCGTATTTATAATAGTAATGAGAACAAGTCTGGCTTGTTGGCTCTTTATAATAAGGTTTCGAATATTATAAACACAAGCAAGTATACAGAGGAAAACGGAGATGAACTTAGAGCTGAACGTCTTCGTCTCAATAGATTAATTGGATTGCTTTATACTTATAATTCAGATGCATATAATAATGGTACTGTAAATCAAGACCTTGACGGAAATCCGTTGCTCGATGAAGAAACCGGAGTTCAGGGCGTGGCTATCGACTATATGACAGAGGCCGTTCCTGCCGTATGGGAGCGTTATGGCGAGCTGACAGAGCAGCTTAACAGCCTGAAGGCAGATGCCGAAGGTTATGCTTATATCCTTGGCGACGTTAACCGCGACGGTTCGGTACTGGTAGACGACTATACTCAGATTCTGAACTATGTTCTTGAGGTTGAGACGGTAGATGAAGGCTCAATGGAATATCTTGCAGCTGATGTAAACGAGGATGGCAACATAAATATCGGTGACGTTACAGCTGTTACAAATGCTATTCTCGGCAACAATAATACAGGCCTGAGAGCAGTGGCACGCTATGAGGCAGCTCAGCAGGGTGCTGCAGGTAGCCTCGAACTTGCTACAGAAAGCAATGGCGACGTGACACGTGTGGCTGTCAGGATTAATGGTTCTGCTGCATATGTAGGCGCACAGATGGACATCAAGCTCCCGGCAGGTGTAACACTGCTCAGCGCTACATCCGGCAGCAGCGAGCACAACCTCTATCAGAACACATTGGCCGACGGCACACAGCGTGTGGTTGTAAGCTCTATGCAGAACAGCGCGCTCGGCACCAACGGCGAGGCTGTTGTATTGCTCGAACTTGCTGGCAAGGTTGACGGCAACATAAGCATCGCTAACGTGTTTGCTTCTGATGCAAGAGGTATTGCCTACAGCATCGACGGCACAGGCGAGGGCACAACAGGTATCGGCGGTGTTGACGCAGACAAGAGTCTGAAGGATAAGATTTACTCTGTAGGCGGTCAGGTGATGAAGACTCTGAAGAAGGGTGTTAACATCCTGCGTGGCTCAGACGGTTCAACCAAAAAAGTGCTTCGCAAATAATCGAGACCCTGAAAGTTAGATAGAATTATACTCTTATGGACATGAAGGCGTGGCGTCACGTAGGCTGTCACGCCTTCTGTTTAAGGAAAATAATTTCAAGAAACCATTTAGTTTAAAAATTGAGTATGATAAAAACAAACATTCTTAAATGTCACTTTGCCTCACGGCTGATTATGGCATGCCTTATGGCGGTTGGCTCTTTTGCTTGCGCATTGGCCGACAACAAGGTGACGATAGAGAGCTTTAACATAAAGCCAGGCGAGGAAAAGACTGTTGCAGTGTGTCTTGACAACAGCGACCGGATTACTGCTTTGCAGATGGATATTGCCCTTCCCGATGGTATCGTTTATGTAGCCAACAGTCTGACACGCGATGAAGTACGTCTTGACCGCGACTACCATTCTCTTTTTATGAGCACTCTTTCTGACGGCAATCTGCGTTTGCTTATTGTTCCTTCAGACACTGTCTCTATCTTTGGCGATAGCGGTGCTGTAGCTTATTTTAAGGTTAAGGCTGAAAACAGTTTTGTAAAAGCCGGTGAAATAGACTTCACAAACATCCTTGGCAGCAGCCACGAAAAAGGTGAAGACGGCTATACAAAGAGTTTCCCCATGGCTGACTTTAGCGCAGATGTAGCTCCTTATGTAGGAAAACTTTATACAGCTGCTGACACATTGGCTATAAAGACCGACGGAACATCAAAGAAGGTAAGCCTTGTGCTCGACAACTTTATTAACGTAAGAGGCATGCAGGCTCTGATAACTTTGCCTCAAGGACTTTCGTTTGAAGTTAAAGACAACGGTAAACCGAAGTTTGAGTATGGCAGCCGTCTGCCTCAGAATGCTACTATAAGCTCCAACATGACTGATGACGGCAAACTGAAGATTGCTGTTGCTGGTATGACAACAGAGAATTTTGCCGGAACAACAGGTGAGGTGCTGGCCTTCTATGTTAAGGCTGACGAAACATTGGCGCTGAAATCTGATCTTGTGATAAATGATGTCATTGTTTCTAACGAGAACGGTAATGCTTTCGGCCTCTATGACGAAGTGAAACTTAGCGTTACAAACTCTTATCTTGCACATTATACTCCGGCAAAGGCATTGGTAGATTCATTGCGTAATTTGTACAACGAGGCAGTTGACAGCATTGCCGCAAATGCCGCTAACGTTAAGGATAACGAAGACATTCTTGCCGCTGAAGCTGCAATAGTAGCAAAGATTGATAGTTTGCATAAGGTTGTTGATGACTCTTATGCCAATGAAACTTTGGTCGAAGGTCTTGCTGATGTTCAGGCTGGAGCCGATGATATAGCTACATCGATAAAAGCTCTTGTTGAAAATGCTTTGGCTGCCCAGGCTGGCAAGGAAGCTGTAAACGAAGAGGCGTACAAGCGTCTGACCGCTCAAATAACTTCACTTCAGACAGAACTCGATGCCGCAAAGGAAACAATCAATACCGAGTGTAAGGACGTTGCCTCTCAGTTTACTGAAGTAATCGACAGCATCCAGACTCGCATCACAGCAATCTCCGACAGTGTTAAGACAGCTTATGAGGCTGTAGAGCTTACATCAGAAAGTACAATCGACTCATTGTCAGTAAAGGCATCTATCGCCCAGCTTCTTGTAGA
>ULVL01092743.1_pt1 | contig 31866 bp, 25 predicted proteins | sample 1959381 | NCBI WGS metagenome assembly ULVL01 (sample SAMEA4835785, study PRJEB28245) | human gut metagenome | biome: gut microbiome; material: fecal sample | place: Denmark | collected 2008
CTCAGAACACGCATGCTCTTCGCCATACCGCGGTTTGGGGCTGAAAAGGGCAAAAAACGGGAGGTTTTGTTAAGACACTGACTGACAGTGAGTTGCAGCAAATAAGCGTAAAAAAACAGAAGTGTTAAAAAACATAACCGGCCCACTTACGCATAAAAAGTGACCCGTTTACAGATGAAAAGGTGCCATTTCTGAGGATCAAACTTATGATTTCAGGCCCAGAAATGGCTGATTTTAGTGGCATTTGTCGGTTTATTTGTAAACGTATGTTAATGAAGTGACGTTCTTATTGTCATTTCCTTAACATACGTTTACCTTTTATTTTCCAGATTGAAAAATATTTTTGTCATGAGTTTTTACCATTGACATATTAAGGTGAGTAATTATTTTTATTGAAATAGAATATATATGAATTTTGTATTTCCAAAGAAAAATTGTCTTTATAAATTCCATTTAGCTATATTAATTCAACATCATTTTTTACAAATCATCTAAAACAACTCCTTCACCTCCACATTCAAAGCAGATTCCATTTTCATAATATTTATACTGTGGCAAATATCCTGTTCCATTACATCTCCGACATATCGAAGCGTATCTCACAGGAATCTCATTATTTGATGTTTGATATATTGGTACAGATGATAATTTATGCCTATTCTTGTGACACTCTAAACATAAAGTTTCTAAAGCGTCATTGTCATATTCCCATGGCTTCTAGTAGACAAATAAATAATTTATCATCAGATAATAACAAGTAAATCATTACATTTCAATGAAACTCTGATACAAAAATATGACAATAAAAATACTGATTTTAAATTTGCGCCATTGAAATTTTTTGTATATTTGCAGTGCATTAGTTTAGCTGATGCATTTTTTAATAGCTCAATCGCTCTCGAATCACCACCTCGACACAGATAGAGCTAAAGAATATACATTGGGATTCGTGCCTTTAGGCGCGGACTTCTCCATAGTATATTCGGGCTTGTGGTGAGCCAGAGAGCGTATGGCGAATGTCTGCGCTTTTATTTTGATTAAACGTTATGACATATCGTCTATGAATGGATAATTTTATTAACATATACGTTTAATTAAAATATTTTGAAAATGAAAAAATTATTTGGAATGATGTTGCTATGTGCAACAATGGTTTTGTCATTTTATGCTTGTTCAGATGACAAAGAGGAAGAAGTTTTTGTAACAAAATCTTTGGTTGTTGGCACTTGGGATGTTATTTGGGCTGAACAAGACGGAGAAAGTTTTAATGTTCCTTACGGTTATATTTATATGAAATTAAATAATGATGGAACTTATAGAACTACAATGCTCAGTAATTCTTATATAGGAACATACAAAATTGAAGGAAACACGGTTGTAGGAACAACGCTGGATCCAATTAAAGAGTATTACAGGTTTACAAGCTTAGAAGGAAATACTGCAACTATTAATTATTCAAACAGTACTGGAGAAAAGTATAAGTTTAAAGCAATAAAAAGATAAACGCAATAAGTAATCAGAATTACTATTTAAAGGTATAGTGATTACTAAATGAAAAAGAGCTTTACAAAAATAAAAACAGGATTCAATTATAAGTTTTTCTTATATTTGAGTCCTGTTTTCCAAATAAATATAATGTTACATTACCAATTTTGATAATAAAAAGATACGTTTAAATAACATGTCACTTAATATTCTCATCCAAGAAGTCTTTTAATGGCTGTAAGGCATCAACATCAAGATTCCAATAATCTTTATTATCAAACAGCCAATCGCCCAAACCGAACCTTTTACGCAATTTGCCCGGTAATTTTTGTGCCGACATATAAGTATGCAATTTCCCTTTCAGATTGGGCACATTGTATTTTTGTTCGCCCGACTCATCTTTTACGCCAGAAACACATTTCTCGTAGTCTTCAAAGCAATCAAAGAACTTAGAATGTAAATCGTGCCGCGCGGCTTTCTCCATAAGCACTTCTACGTCTCCGTCGTTCTGATTGTCAGGATAAAGGAAATAAGAGAATGACAATACATGGGCAGCCATGCCGTTGTCTATTTCTGCCTTACGCTTGGCATATCCGTATCCTTTGGTTATCGTATCGGCATCAGCAAGAACGATAACTTGTTCGCCGTTCTCTTGCGCAAGACTTATCTGATTAGTATTAGCTTCTTTAAATAAGTTTCCGATACCATCCATGAATATAAAATTAACATCTCTTTCCGGGAAAAATATGTCCAGAATTGTTTTGATGAAATGATATTCAGCGGTATTCTTATTACGGGCTTCGATGAAAATCTTAGTCATTTTTATCTCACTTCTATTTCTTGATTTATCGAATAATCCAAACTTTCTAAAGAATAGTGATACGCCTTTAGTTCATCATCAGAAGTTTTCAGCAGTTTAAAAGCAGCCACAATATCATCAAACTCATTTAACGCCGCATTACGCAGACCTTTTATCGAGTCGTTATCGTGCGTAGTTACAAACAGCTGTGTGTTGTTCCTGACAGCTGCATTTATAAGAACTTTCCACAGGCTGCCCATGACAGAATAATGGAAGCCATTACTGATTTCGTCAACGAGCAGAGCGCCGTCCTTGCAATCGTATACGGCTGTAAGAAGAGAGACAATCTTTCTTGCTCCGCCGCCCATCATATTGACAGGAATACGCTTGGCGAGGCCTATGTCGACAAGCATTTCATTGTCTGCGAATATAAAATCGGTTACGCGCGGCTCAATTATTTTAAGCCCCTCCACAATAAAGTGCTCATCCTTATTCTGAAGAATATTTTTAAGACCCTGTATTGACGCGTTAAAGTCATATTTAGGACTTAAATACGTGCATCGCAGCGATTCAGCATACCGGTCTGACACGATGCTTGTTGCCTCGGTTGAGTTTGCCGAGTCAAAACGTATCTGCGATTCATAATGCCTGCCGTTGACCTTAAAATCAAATTTCAATCCGTATTTCCCCTCTTGAACATTTGAAAGAATATTTTTGTCGTCAGCATTTATAGACACATTGTTCTGACTTTGTTCAAACAGGCTTATACTCAAATCTCGCTTCTCTTCGTTTTCCATACGGATATGGATTGGGCGACTTGTATCTAAATTATAGAAATCAAGTTTAAGATCATTCAAGCGTGCCTTGCTGTAACCGCGCATAACGTTCACACGGATAGGGAGCAACGGATTAGACAAGCCACTGGCCAGGAACAAAGACTCCAACAACGAAGACTTTCCACAATTATTCTTTCCAAAGAAAAGATTAATTTGCTTAAAGCCCTCTATAGAAGCATGCCTTATGCCTCTGAACCGCTCTATCTCGATTTTGGTAAACATTGTTTCTGCTGTTTTTCGGTTATAAATCAATACGCAAATTTAATCAAAATATCCCGTATTATACTGTTTTTCACAACAGTTTTTATGTAAAAAAGACTTTTTACGTTTCACAAATTGAAAAATATGTTTGCCACGACTATTCTACAAAGAGTTGTATTTGCATCACAGCCTTAACAGAAAGTATCAGTATGCAGACATAATGCCATGAAAAGAATTATCATGCTGAGTGCTACAAGAATAAGCTTAACTGCATATCATGACGAAGAAAAATACACGGCAAACAATGAAGACCATGAATATAAACTAAATAACTTAGTTAAAAATAATATATTCTGTACTACATTCTTATATTTTCGCTATATTTGCATAACATGAACAGAAATTTGCCTTCTGCATAAAGAAAAGGATATATCGCTAAAATAAAAACTTTATTGCCATGAAAATCATCAGTCTTATACTATCGCTAATGGCCCTGACGGCAGCCTCAGCCAGAGCCGACAATAACGCAACAGAAGCGCTGGGCGACAGTTGCATGAGGATAAACGACACGTTCAACGCCATGAGATATTACGGCGAGGCGCTGCAGGCCGACAGCTCAGACGCTATAAAGGACAAGATGGCGCACTGCCTGTTTATGCGTGGCGAATACCGCAAATGCGCGTCAATGCTCGAAGCCACGGCAAGGAAAGGCACAGACAGTCTGAGCCAGGAGACGATGCGCCGCCTGTTTGACTGCTACAGATATATGGACAACACGGCAAAACAGATAGAATGGGGCAACAGGTTGCTGAGCAGATGCCCTATGGACGGCATCGCGACGGCATACATGGCACATATATACAACAGCGACGACAACATATCGTCGCCGCAGAAGGCTTATGACATTACGGCAAAGTATATGCAGACAGACTCTACGTGTCTGCCCGTGCTGCGCGAATATGCCGACGCCAACTTCCTGATGCGCGACTACGACAAGGCAATAAATGCATATAACAGGCTGCTCGAACTGGGCGACTCTACCTACAACACGGTCTACTCGCTCGGCATGGCCTACATGCAGACGGGCAAGAACCTTATGGCACGCAGATGGCTCACCAAGGCAGCCGAAAAGAGCAAGATGCAAAATGCGGGATGCCTTTACCGGCTCGGCATCGTATGTGTTGACATGGACAGCGTGGCCGAGGGCATTGACTATCTGGAAAAATCAATCGAACTGATGCAGCCCGACCATACGGTGCTGTTTGTAGTCAAGCGCGCATTGGGCGAGGGCTACTACAAGCAGGGCAAATACTGGTCGGCAATATACGCATGGCGTGAGGCGCTTAAACTTAACCGCAACAGCATGGCCACGATATTCAACACGGCGCAGGCATACGGACTTGTGGGCAAGCACGACATGGAGAAGGCCTACTACAGAACTTTCCTGAGCATGGCGGCATTGGTGAAGCCCAACAAGGAGCTTAACCAGATGGTGGAACAGGCCGAGACCGCAGTGGGAGTGAAGGAAAACTTCAACGGAAACATAATAAGCCTGCCTGCAAACTGACCATGCCGGCTGCCTAAAACGGAAAGACGCCACGTCGGCACATAATAGAGACAGCTTATCTCAGATTAATACAATACTAATTAAATATTTAAGCCTATGAAAAGAAATCTTTATTTTGTTTCTCTCTTCCTGTTTTTCTTCTCATTAAAAGGCATTGCGGCCATTCCTGAAGGGGCAATACCATTTATCTTTGACAGGCATCTGTATTTTCAGTGTACGCTTAATGACACCATACCTGTTACCCTAATTTATGACACCGGGGCTGATTTTCTATACTTAGACCAAGATTATCTGAAAGTAAATAATCTTCAAAATGCTTTCGGCAGAAAAGGCAGGGCCAAAATCGGGGGAGCAGGCAACAGCGGACCTCAAAGCGTAGAGATATTCATCGAACCCGTCAAGATTCACTGCGGCGATATGGAATATCAAAACAAGATTACTCCTATAATTAAGCTGCGTGACATTCTCGGCAGACATACCGACGGCTTGTTAGGCAACACTCACCTACTGACATCTCCTTTGGAAATCAATTTTAGCGAAGGATACATAAAACAGCTTAAAAAACCGTTTAAAGATGATTTGCTTGATAACTATATAAAACTTGACGCACGATTTGAGAAAAACCGTATTGATGTAAAGGCCAAACTTCAGATTGACGAGAAGAACACCTTGGAAGGATGGTTCAGAATGGATTTAGGATGTGGATCATCTATCAGTCTTACTAACGAGGCAGCATCTTCTCTGAATATTGATGACATACCGAAAGCATACTTCAGGACACAAGCCGGCGGCATTGGCGGCGGCTCTGACCAGTTTATTATAAGAGCCGCGCAATTCTGTATGACAGATACACTTAAAGACATCGTAATAGATTATTCTGTTAATGAAAAAGGCGCTTTGTCATTTGGCAAGCCATATTTAGGTCTGATTGGAAATAAAATATGGTCGTTATACGATATTGTCCTAGATCCGGAAAACTCTTCAGTGTGGGTGAAACGCAACAAGAATAAAGGAATGTATATGCTATCATCTGTAACCCATATGGCAACTTTTGACCGCACGGATATTTATGAAGGATGGATAGTGAACGGATTATACAAAGGCGGAATAGCAGAAAAGGCCGGTATTGAAATTGGAGATATAATCATAGCCATAAACAACCGTCCGGTAAAAGAAATAACATGGGAAGAACAACGAAAGGGGCTAAACCTTAATGGAGAAGTTGAATATACCGTCAAAAAAGCCGACGGCAAGATAGTTTGCTATACATTACACGTTGACAAACAGATAATCTGATTTAATGCCTGACTAAATATTAAGTTTTTTATAATCGGGAGAGAAATTCTTATTTTTATAGGAATGAAGCTAAGATAGCCCTATTGCCGTTTTATATTGAATATCTTTCCGTCCGCTATTTTCTAGACATAGCCCGTTATGCCTGCTAAATAGCAGACGGAAAGACAGCAATATCTAAAAAGATGGAAGGAAACATCAATCTGCCTGCAGAAACAAACAAGATATCGGCTTACGACCGATAAAGGTTAAACAGGCTCTTGGGCAAATATGATAAAAATATGAAAAACTGTTTGAGTGTTAGCATTTTATTAGTATCTTTGCAGACAGAATTTTAAGCAAATCACAATAAGGATTATTCCGTTGTGAAAACATTGAGGCTGGCTCGTCGTCCTTTAACGGCGGGCATTTTTTATAATGGCCGAAAGGCTTTGACAAATGGGTATTGACAACAAGATTTCACAATAAGTTATGGACACTAACATTTCCGACTATGAGATAATGGCGCCCGTGGGCAGCCGCGAGAGCCTGCAGGCAGCACTACAGGCAGGTGCCGACTCGATTTATTTCGGCATCGAGAAGCTGAACATGAGGGCTCACTCGGCAAGCACGTTCACCATTGACGACCTGCGCGAGATTGCAGCTACGTGCGGCGAAAGGGGCGTGAAGACTTATCTGACGGTGAACACCATCATCTATGACGACGACATAGAGCTGATGCACCAGATTATCGACGCTGCCAAGGAGGCCGGCATATCGGCCGTGATAGCGAGCGACGTGGCCGTGATGACCTACTGCCAGAAGGTGGGCCAGGAGGTGCACCTGTCTACACAGCTTAACATAAGCAACATCGAGGCGCTGAAGTTCTACTCTCAGTTTGCCGACGTTGTGGTGCTGGCGCGCGAGCTGAACATGGAGCAGGTGGCAAAGATACATGAGCAGGCGGAGCAGATGAACATCTGCGGACCGTCGGGCAAGAAGATCCGCATAGAGATGTTCTGCCACGGCGCGCTGTGCATGGCCATCAGCGGCAAGTGCTATCTGAGTCTTGACAACGCGTCGCGCTCGGCCAACCGCGGAGAGTGCATGCAGCTGTGCCGCCGCTCGTACATCGTGACGGACAAGGAGACAGGCACTGAGCTGGAGATTGACAACAAATATATAATGAGCCCGAAGGACTTGAAGACGGTGCGCTTCATCGACCGCATGATGAAAGCCGGCGTAAGGGTGTTCAAGATTGAGGGCCGTGCGCGCGGCGCTGAGTATGTCTACACCGTGGTGAAATGCTACAAGGAGGCCATACAGAGCGTGCTTGACGGCACATTCACCGAGGAGAAGAAGGACGAATGGGACGAGCGCCTGGCAACGGTGTTCAACCGCGGCTTCTGGGACGGCTACTACCAGGGACAGCGCCTTGGCGAATGGAACAAGAACTATGGTTCTAACGCCACGGAGCGCAAGGTTTACGTGGGCAAGGGCGTCAAGTATTTCTCTAAGCTCGGTGTGGCAGAGTTCTCGTGCGAGGCGTGCGAATTCTCTGTAGGCGACAAGATGCTTATAACGGGTCCTACCACGGGCGTGATGTATGTAACCGTAGAGGAGATTCATGACGACACTCATGCCGTTGAGACAGCGCAGAAGGGCACCCGCGTATCGTTTAAGGTACCCGACAAGGTGAGACCGAGCGACAAGCTGTTTAAGCTGGTTAAGGTGGAGCCGAAGTATTAAATTTTAGGAGTTAAAGGAGTTAGAGTAGTTAAAGGAGTTAAAGTCAAATGCTTTTCTTCTTAGGAGTTAAAGGAGAAATTTCCTTGAGCGCAGCGAAAAAAGACAAATGTTTTTCTTCGTAGGAGTTAAAGTCAAATGACTTGTTGCGTAAGAGCAAATATGACAAAGCTGCTTATGACGACGGAATAGAAACGGAAGCTATTGGTTTCTCCTTGACATACGAATTAAATAAACACATAAAAAACAAAGGATATTATGACAATAAATGAAGCACAGGACGAGGTGATTGAGGAGTTTTCTGACTTCACCGACTGGATGGACAAATATCAGTTGCTCATTGACCTGGGCAACGAACAGAAGCCGCTCGACGACAAGTATAAGACGGAGAGCAACCTGATTGACGGCTGTCAGAGCCGCGTGTGGCTGCAGGCTGACTATGAGGACGGCAAGATTTATTTTACGGCTGAGAGCGACGCGCTTATCGTCAAGGGCATCATCGCCCTGCTGATACGCGTGCTGAGCGGACACACACCGCAGGAGATTCTCGACACAGACCTCTATTTCATCGACCGCATCGGTCTGAAAGACCATCTCTCGCCCACCCGCTCAAACGGTCTGCTGGCCATGGTCAAGCAGATCAGAATGTATGCGCTGGCGTTCAAAGTTAAAAACTAAAAGTGAAGAGTGAAGAATTCATTTGAATTGACAATTCATAATTCTTAATTCACAATTCATAATTTCCGCCTTCTTGGTCAAATCATAATTTTCAATTCTCAATTATCAATTCTCAATTTGGATCGATGCGCAAGTTAAAGGTTACTGAGATGAACCGTCTGACGGTAGACGAGTTCAAGAGTTCTGAGAAGATGCCGCTCATCGTGGTGCTCGACGATGTGAGGAGCCTGTATAACGTAGGCTCGGTGTTCCGCTCGTGCGACGCATTCCGCGTAGAGGCTGTGTGGCTCTGCGGCATCACGGCATGTCCGCCCCACGTAGAGATACACAAGACGGCGCTCGGAGCTGAGGACAGCGTTGAGTGGCGCTACTTCAAGACGGCTGCCGAAGCCGTAAGCGAGCTTCACGCCATGGGATGCAAGGTGATGGCCGTGGAGCAGTGTGAAGGCAGCACCATGCTCAACGAGTTTGTGCCTGACGCAGGCCAACGCTATGCCGTCGTGCTGGGCAACGAGGTGAAGGGCGTGCGCCAGGAGGTGGTTGACGCCAGCGACGGATGCCTTGAGATACCGCAATTCGGCACGAAGCACTCGCTCAACGTGTCGGTAACGGCAGGCATCGTGGTGTGGCACTTCGCGCAGGAGCACATCAAATCAGCAAAGCAACAGCAATAATGCCACGGCACCGCAATAAGCGGCGGCATAACACAGAACACATACGGCCCTGAAGCCGGCCGAAATAAAACAACGTCCGCAGATGTCTGCATCAGGCAGAATCTGCGGACGTTGCATTTTCTATCTTGCTAATATAATCCTATCTGTTCCACACCTTTACAGAGCCCAGCCTTGTAGAGATGATGTATGCACCTGCCGGCATGCTGCTGATGCTTATACCCTCCTGCGAGTTATATTTCTTCATGTCCATCAGCACGCCCGTCTGGCTGTACACTCTTACCGGCTCGTTTTCAGCCACGCCCGTCAGGCGCACTCTGCCGTCGGCATAAACAGCCTGCACCATGTCCTTCACAGCCGGACGTATCACGTTGATTCCGGTAGACGCCACAGGAGCATATTCCATCACAAGTTCGTCATACACAGCCATCTCGCCCGTGTTTCTGTCCGTCTGATAAACGATGTTTGAGAGTATGGCGTTCTTCGAGTTGAGATAAACCGTTCCGTCCCACTCGTTCTCCACGGGATAAAGCGTGTTGACAGTCTCGAGCGACAGGTCGTGCGTGTATTCATCACGGCTCGACGGCTGCTCCTTCACTTCGCTGTATGTCATCCATTCCACAATGTTTCCGGCTTCGTCATACGTGCACACCTCGCCTCCGGCAGGCATCTTCGCGCCGGTGAAGAAGTCGCCAATGGTGCTTATCTTCTCAACCATACGGTCCTTGTCGTCATAAATATACTTCGTGCCGCTCGAGAACGTCATCTCATCGCCGAAGAACGACGAATAGACATTCTCCTCGTCCAGACGTCCCTTGTCGTCATAAGTATAGATCACCTCCTCGAATTTCTCCGTCAGCGCCTCGTCAACGTAGGTGTTGCGCTTAACGAGCTTGTCGCCTTCGTAGACATACTCATAGACACCGCCAAGTTCAAACTCGCCCTTCTTGCGGTTAAGGTTATAGTTGGCACGGCTTAAGATGCGTCCGTTCTCGTCGTAAGTGTATCTCACCTGCGTAGAATATGTATAGAAGTCGTCGCCCGAAAACTTCTGGTATCCCTTCTCGAGCACCTCGTTTCCGTTTTCGTCATAAACATATTTCAGCGTATAGTCGTAGATAAAGCCTGCCAGTTCGCGATACTGCACCGCACTGTCTACACGGCCGTTGGCATCGTCGTAGAAGTATTTGTAATAGTCGTTAGTGTGCTTCGATGTTATTCCGGTCAGCTTATATTCATACTGCTGGGCAAATGATGCCGAAGAAAACAATACAGCGATGATAAGGGAGATAAAATTTCTGTTCATAATGCGTTTGATTTAGAGGTTATACATGTTGTTTCTTAAAAGCTATAGCATTCCGAAAGCAAATATAAGCAAAATTTTATAAAAACAAAAAATATTTTGTAAAAATGTAATAATCTTTTATAAAATCAGCCCTTAAAGTTAAAATTAGTCGTCATAACAATACAATTTGCAGACAATTTCAAGGCAAAAATCTGTCAGCCGTCGCATTGTTTCTATCCATTCAGCCCCAGCGTGCCCTCAGCCGTCCCTATGCTCTTTGCCGGCATCATGCCGTACAACATTTTTGAGGGCATAACACACCATGCCAAAGAAAACATCCGGCGGCACCCTGCCATACATTAAACCGCAAACACAATATCTTATATTCAGAATACAGACTGTATTTTAACCCCTATCTGTTATTATAATCCGGCCGGTATTTTTGCTTTAATACTGAACGGAATTTTCATTTGACGTTCCGCAGGCGTGGCTGATATACCAAGAAGAAGCCGACAAAAGACGGACGACGAAGGCAGGAATAAGCCGAACAGGCTGAGCTATATGCTGCCTAAGAAGCGTTTTGAGACAATAAATGCGGCAGCCCGGACACCTGTCCCGACTGCCGCATTCAACGCGTCATACCGCATTATATTATATCACGTCAGGCACCTGCCGTGCCCTGACTTATTATGTCTATAAGTATAGGCTTCATTCCGCCGACGAAACATTCAACGGCGATGACCATAAGCAGAAGGCCCATAAGGCGCATCATGACGTTGTTGCCCGTCTCGCCGAGCACGCTCACAAGGCGCGTGGAGGCGCGCAGGATGAAGTATGTAAGCACGTAGATAAACACTATCGAGCCTATCAGTATGCTCTTCATCGTTATTGTATGGGCGTCGCTCATCAGCACGATGGTGTTGGCTATGGCGCCCGGACCGCAGAGCATAGGTATGCCCAGCGGCGTTATCGATATGTCGTTGGCATAGGTCTTTATCTCGTCAGAGTTGAGCTTCACGTGTGTGTAGCGTGCCTGCAGCATGTCGTAGCCTATCTTGAAGATTATCACGCCGCCGGCTATGCGGAAGCCGTTGGTGGATATGCCGAAGAACATGAAGATAAACTGGCCGGCAAAGGTGAACACGATGAGGATGATCAGCGCCGTGATGGTGGCGCGCTTTACGATAGACTGGCGCTGCTCCTCGCTCATGCCCTGGGTCATGGTAAGAAACACGGGCATCGTGCCGAGAGGATTGGCAAGCGTGAAGATTGACGTGAGGCACAACAGTGCGTAAGGAAGTAATGTTTCCATGGTTTTTTAAATTTTTCTGCAAATTTATAAATAAATTAATAATAAAGCCATAAATGTCATGAAAAATAAAAATAATAACCGCCCAATGGTTATTTCGGCTGCGCGTGCCGGCAAATACAGCCGCCCAAAAAGCACACAAGACAGCGCCGCAAGGACGCATATTAGGGGTTTCCCTATGCAATTTAGGCCTTTTCCTTTTGACATCTCGCCATTTTTTAGTTTCTTTGCACCAAGTAAACAATATTCAGAAACTTATGAGCACGAAAACAATTAAGAGATTTGCCATAGCCGCACTGGCAGCAGTAGGACTCTCACTGCCGGCATCGGCACAGCACTACTGCCACAGCCGCTACTACAACGAGAGCACCGGAAGACTGGAATATTCTTACGGACGCCACGACAGCGGACTGGGCACGGGCAACATGTATTACGGTTTCCGCATAGGTCCGGCGTTCTCAACGGTCAACTCTGACGATCCTACGCTCGACGGCAGCGACTCGCAGACAGGCCTGACCGTAGGAGCAGTGGTGGGCATTCCACTGTCGGCAGACATTCCGCTCTACCTTGAGCCGGGACTCTTCTACACCGAGAAGGGCGGAAAGAAGGACATAATAAACGACATGGGCGAGAAGAAGAAGATGACCTACGACCTCAACTACATAGAGATGCCCATCGTGCTGAAATACATCTACAGCATCACAGACCACTTCTCCGTGCAGCCGCAGTTCGGCGGATATCTGGCATGCGGCGTGGGCGGCAAGATGAAAAACTATGACGAGCGCAAGGCTTTCAGCTCATTCTCCGACGATGCCTTCCAGCGCTTTGACGGAGGTCTGCGCGTAGGATGCGGCGTGGCTTACGACCTGTTCTACTTCGACATAACATACGACATCGGTCTGTCTAACATCTGTCACGACACATTCGACACGTCGCACAACGGATGTCTGTCGCTCAACTTCGGCGTAAACTTCTAAGTCTGCCGATGCCATTTAAAAGCGTGTACCCGGACGCATGCCGCAAGGCATGACGACAACATATCACAATTTATTTTATAATGTTATTTTAAACTGAGGCTGCCTGCCCGCAAGGGTCACGGCGGCCTTTTTCGTAGAAAGCCTTACGGGCTGCGCCACCACCCGTAAGACAAGCAGTCAGCCCAGCCCAAATCCGGCGTTATTGTTCAGCCTGAATTTTTGCCTCATAACAATCCCGACGCACATAACAACACACCCCACAATGCGCCCCACATGAAGCCTCTGTAAGGCCGAACCGCAACAGCCTCACTACACCAGTCTGCCTTCTGCCATAGAGCGCTCCGCCTGCAGCAGCCATTCCTTGCGCCATACGCCCCCGGCATATCCCGTCAGGCTGCCGCCCGAACCGATGACGCGGTGGCAGGGCACTATGAGCGACACGGGATTGCGCCCTATCGCTGCCGCCACGGCCCTCACAGCCCCAGCGCCACACTCGCCGCAGGCAGCCATGCGCAGCGTCAGTTCCTTGTATGTCAGCGTAGTTCCGCATGGAATGTCCATCAGCCTGCGCCACACAAGGCGGCTGAACGGCGTGCCCATAAGGCTCAGCGGCGGCACAAACTGCGGCTCATGGCCGCTGAAATATTCGTCGAGCCACCTCACGGCAAGCCTCAACACGGGCACGTCTGCCTCTTCGCTCCTACCGGTCAGCGTGCTGCCGTAGTGCTTCTGTCCGTCAAACCACAGCCCCGTAAGCCTGTCGTCGCGGCATGCCAGGGTTATCTCTCCCAGCGGCGAATGATATTTGCATGTAAATGAAATGTCGCTCATGCGGATATGTTTTTACCTGTTAAACGATTAATGCGGCACGACAGACGGCAAAACTATGCATAACTTGAATAAATTTAAAGTCTGCTTTTTCGTCTATTAAACCTCCCGTTTTATCCGAAACGTTTATTTATCCCTTACCTTTAAGGCATATCATATATGCATAAAAGGCATTTCTTATCAGCTTAACTTTATATGCTCATCATGCCGTTGCCGTCTTCCGCCGTCACAAATCAGCACAGCAAAAATAATAATTTTCATATTATCCTCAGTAGAAAACACCTCTTTATTTTCACATTTTCCGCATCATAAAACCCATATTTTTCACACTTTCCGTGCCATATTACCCCATTATTTTCACATTTTCCATACAATATACAGCCATAAATTTCACACTTTCCGCATCCAAAAGGCCTATAAATTTCACATTTTCCCCTTATTAAGGCCAAAAGTGATAAGCTGTATAAGCAGACTAAGCCAACTGACGATACTTATTCTGACAGTATCTGCGTATTGGCATCATGAAGGTCGTGAGGCACACTACACATCGTGGCGCCGCCGCATTTTGTAAATATTTCAGACAAAGTCCATACCGTTTGACGCCTTCAGAATGCCCATGCTCCTCACGTTTCCGCGATTTTGCCTGAAAAACGTCAAAAAACGAACATTCGCACTAAAGCATTGACATACAGACATTTAAGCCATTTTGAAAACAAAAGCCGCAGTGTTAAAATATATTACTCGGCCACTTTCGTTGCAAAACCCATAGGTTTACGCTCCAAAAGCAGTGCTATTGCAACGCAAAACAAGCCCTTCCATGCCCCAAAAACATCATCTTCACACTCTCTTTAGCCGCACAAAAGCAAACATAAGTTAAAACAAAGACACTCAGCACGCCATTTCTTTAACATCCATTAAGGTCTTCTTCTCCAGATTACAAAAAAATTTTGTCCTGACTTTTTACCATTATTTAGTACGGAGCACATCATTTAAAATGAATTTCAGATATTTCTATCAGCAGATTTCATCTATAGATATCAGAGTTAATAATAATGCAATATTGTTTAACATATTTCTTCTATAGGGACATTCTATATTCCTTAGTTGTCATACCAACATTCTTTTTGAAAAATTTACAAAAGAAAGAAGCATTAGGGAAATTCAGCTCATTTGATATTTGCTCCGTTGTCATATTTGTTGTTTGCAATAATAGTTTTGCTTCCAATATTGTATAATGATTAATCCACTCTTTTGGAGTATGACCGCTAGTTGTTTTTATTATATTACATAGATATTTCGTTGATACATATAAATTTTGAGCATAAAAATCAAGTTTCTGCTTTTTTTTGAAATGTCTTATCACCAACTGAATAAACTCTCTAAATATTTCCTCATTTCTATTATGTTGATTGTTGTTTTTATCTATACTAAAAATACTTGTAATGTAATAAATGAAGCTTTCTAATATAGAACTTACTATTTTACTCTGATATGGGTAAGGATGTTTGTAATTTAGCTGCAAATCAAAGAAATTATAGAAATTTTGAATCATTGTACATTCTTCGATAGATAAGTTTATACACGGGTATTTTTGAATATACAAATAAAGAGATAAAATATCGTTTACTTTTTTCAGTGCATCTTCTAAAAAATTCTGTGATATAATCAGAATCAAACCCTTTGCATTTGGTGATACATTTTTAAATTGAATAATATCATTTACAAGTGTTATGATTAATTTACCGGGACAAATATGATTTTCTACTCCATTAATTTCAACAGTTAATTCACCTGAAAAACATACACCAATGGTTATAGCGTTTAATTTGATTAAATGTTTAGCTGATGTGTTTAGTTTCTTCACGTTGTCTATCATGATGAAATTGTCATCTATTCGTGACACATTACCAGAAATTATTTGGGTAATTTGAGTAACTAAATTCTTTTCCATTTTATCTGTTATAACGTGAGTTTGATATAAAGAAACACTAAAAAAGCCTTGGAAGTGAAACATTTATAGTATTATTATTGATGATAATCAATAAATCATATAAAAACATCTACCGCCCATAGCAGATGCAAATCTAATAGAAATTTTCTATATTTTTGACAAGTTCTGTAAATATTTTACTCACGAGTAAAAAAACATATACCGAGATTCCGACAAACGTCGCAGTAACTGTCCGTGGATGATACCAGAAGCTGTTTTGCGACTATTTTAATTCTGCTCCATACAATTTACAACCATTACATCAGGCCATTCAGTCTCGGCTATGTAAGCATAAGTCAGACACACTCCATAGATAAACTTTTCACCTAATTTCAATGGCAGAAATCTTATCAAAGAAGCAATTCTTAAATATTGATTTTTTATAACAAGCAGATTTATCACATATTTTTTATATAGAACCGATGTTATTACTATCTGTTAATCAATAAATAATTGGGTTATTGATAATATTATCTGTATAAAAGAACATCATTTATCACATTAATGATTTTTGAACATTTTAATGGTATAAACGGTCGTAAATTATTCATTTATTTTAATGAAATTTGCAGCGAACAAAAAACATACATTATGTCAAAATCAGTATTAAATTTATTTGCATTGGCAATAGCCGTAATAACTAATTCATGTGGTGAACATGTAAATAAGTCACCAAATGTCCCTTTGGTAAAGGTAGAAAAAGTCCAAATTAACGGGAAAGTAGAAAACCACGATTATCCTGGTATTATTAAACCTCAGAATGAGGTGGCAATAGCATTTAAGGTTAATGGTCAGTTGAAAGCTATTCTGAATAAATCAGGTATGGAAGTTAAGAAAGGCGGAACCTTAGCCTTACTTGATTCTCATGACTATAAAGTAAGTTTGAATGCAGCTGAAGCTGCATATGCTCAGTCTGGCAAGGAATTTGAACGTATAAAGCAGCTATATGTTTCGAAAACCGTATCCCCTAATGACTATGAAAAAGCAGAAGCTGCCCACCAGGCAATGCGTTCTAAATATCAGGCGGCAAAAGATGCATATAGATACACTGAGGTCAAGGCGCCGTTTGATGGTTATATTCAGAACATCTATCATCAGAAAGGAGAAATTATACAGGCTGGTATGCCCATTATGTCATTTATATCTAAGAATTCATTAAAAGTTGAACTATTCTTACCTTTTTGCGATTATGAGAAAATCAGCAATTTAACAAAGGCTAGACTTATTTTAAACGAGAAATCTGTTGAACTGAAATTAGAAAGTATAAGCCATCAGGCTAATGCTGCGCAACTTTATAAAGCAGAATTCTTTATAGGAACCGACAATTTAGACAATGACATTGTTGCAGGAAAGAACTGTCAGGTGAGACTCTCTTTCACATCATCCACTGATGATAATACAGCTCATATTCCTGTCTCAGCTATAACTAACGTAAACAACAAGTCAATGGTATGGGTATTAAGCAATCAGAATATTGTTAATAAGGTTCCTGTGAAGATTAAGAGTGTAAATCATGATATGGCCAATGTAACAGGATTGGAAAACGGCCAGCAAATTGTAACGAGTGGTATTCATTCTATAAAAGAAGGCAGCAAAGTTAGAATTATGCCGAAACCCTCAAAAACTAATATAGGAGGTATGCTATGAGAAGTTTGTCTGAGTATGCATTGAATAATAAAGCTTTAATTAAATTTTTTATCGCTTTATTATTTGTAGGAGGTATATGGGCTTTCTATTCAATGAGTAAAATGGAAGACCCGGAACTTATGGTAAAGCAAGCGTTGGTAATGACAGTATATCCGGGCGCTGATTCTCATAAGGTTGAACTTGAGGTGTCTGATAAGCTAGAGAAGGCTATCAGACAGATGGGTGATATAGACTATATTGAGTCAAAGTCAATGAATGACGTTTCATTAATAAAGGTAGTCCTAAAAACAACTGTTCCTAGTAAAGATTTGGATCAGAAATGGGACATATTAAGAAAAAAGATTGCCGATTGTTATTCACAACTTCCGTCTGGAGCTTCGATACCACAAGTATTGGATGATTTCAGTGCTGTATATGGCATGTTTTATACCGTTACGGCTGATGGCTTTTCAGAACGAGATATGGTACGTTATTCCCAGTTTATCCAAAGAGAACTCATTAATCTGGAAGGAATACGAAATGTTCAACTCTATGGTATTGCCACACCAACAGTTGAAATAGTTATAGACAAGGATAAAATGGCTCGTTTAGGCGTTTTACCATCTGAAATCATAACAACTCTCCAAGATCAGGATAAAACCGTTTATGCAGGATATTTTGATAGTGGTGAACAAAGGATGCGTATAAATGTATCTGATACATTTCATTCTCTGGATGAAATTCGCAATTTGATGATACAGGGACATGAATCAGATATGTTCCGCTTAAAAGATATTGCTGAGGTAAAAGAGTCATACGAGAATCCGCAACGTAATAAAATCAAATATGACGGTCAAACAGCTTGTGGTATAGCCATCGCAATGGAATCTGGTTATGATATTTTAAAAATAGGTAAGATTGTCACACAACGCTTAGAAGAATTGCAGGAAGAACTTCCCACCGGATTTGAGTTTCATAAGGTCTTTTACCAGCCGGAGCGCGTGGATGAGGCTATAAACAACTTTATAATAAATTTGATAGAATCAGTAGTTATTGTTATTATAATACTGATGATTACAATGGGATTCCGCAGTGGCGTAATTATAGGTACAGGCCTTGTTATCACGGTTCTCGGCTCGTTTGTAGGTCTTTACTTTTTTGACGGGACCATTCAGCGAGTTTCCTTAGGTGCATTTATAATAGCTATGGGTATGCTTGTCGATAATGCTATCGTTGTAGTGGATGGTATATTAGTAGACAGTAAAAGAGGAATGCGAAAACCTGAATCACTTGTTCACACCGCTAATTTAACGGCACGTCCGCTCCTTGGAGCAACTTTAATAGCCATTATTGCTTTTATGCCCATATCATTATCTCCTGACATGGCAGGTGAATATGCACGTGATTTATTTGTTGTATTGGCTGTATCATTACTGCTCAGCTGGATCTTAGCTTTGGTACATGTTCCTATTCATTCAAACAGCTATCTGAAATTGAATGTGAAAGAGACTTCAGAAGAAGTGTTTAACTCACCTCTGTATAAGAAATTTCGCTCTATGCTGATGGTATTTCTAAGACACAGACTGATAACATTATCTTGTGTGGTAGGCGTCCTTTTAGTAAGTGTCGCATGCTTTCAACTCTTACCGCAAACGTTTTTCCCTGACCTGACATATAATCAGATTTATATGGAATATAAACTACCTGAAGGTTCGCGTATTGAAAAGGTTGAGAAAGATCTGAAAGAAATTGCAGACTATCTTCAGTCAAAAGAAGAGGTAACGCATGTGACAACCTCTTTAGGCGGCACTCCTGCCCGCTATAATTTGGTACGTTCTGTCGCTGATCCGAGCTTACGGTATGGTGAACTTATAATTGATTTTAAAGATAATAAACAGATTGATACTTGCATGAAAGAATGGCAAGACTATTTGAACAGTCATTATCCGGATGCTTTTATCCGTTTGAAGAAATACAATATTATGTATATGGAATTCCCTGTTGAATTGCTTATATCTGGCCCAGATCCTCAAATTCTTAAAAACTTAAGAGATTCTATACAAAATATTATGCGTAACGAGCCATCAGCTTCTCTGATTACAGATAATTGGGATGATCCGATCTTGAATATAAATATTAATTATGATCAACAGTTAGGAAGAGGAGCCGGATTAAGCAGAAATGATGCAGGAATGTCATTGTTATCCGCTACAGATGGAATTCCTGTTGGACGTTTTTATGACGGAAATATTTCTCAAAACATTTTACTTAAGACATCTGGATATAGTCAACTTGATAATGTTCAGCTTTGGAACATGATGCCAAATATTAACACATTGACAGACGAGTCAAGAATCAAGTCTGCCTTAATGAGTAATGGTGATAAGAAAGATTTGATCACTGGCATTACTTATGCAAAGCCGATAAAATCAATAACAGACAGTCTAAGTTACAGTTGGAAAGATCCTATCGTATATAGATATAATGCACAAAGATCTATAATTGTTCAGTGCCATAATGCTTCAGGTTTTACAGCTGAAAATACACGTCAGGCATTAGATCAGAAAATACATGAACAGATTAAATTTCCTAAAGGCTATTCGATGAAGTGGTTAGGTGAATATAAAGCAAGTATGGATTCCAATAAATATCTGTTTATGAATTTCCCGATTGCAGTCATATTGATGTTTGGTATATTAGTTTATTTATTCCGTGACTTCAAAAAGCCTATTATTATTTTCTTATGCCTTCCTTTAGCTTACATAGGTATAGTATTCGGAATATTATTGAGCGGTAAGCCATTCAGTTTTGTTGCTATTGTCGGAGCATTAGGACTTATAGGTATGATGATAAAAAATGGAGTTGTCCTTATTGATGAGATTACAGCTCAAATGAATGCCGGTGTAAAACCCGTTGAAGCACTACTTTCTGCTTCCTCTTCCCGTTTACGCCCTGTGATGATGGCCTCAGGCACTACAATTTTAGGAATGATACCACTTACTTCAGATGCAATGTTTGGACCAATGGCTGTAGCCATTATGGGAGGCTTGCTTGTTGGTACCATTATTACACTTATGATTATACCTGTATTTTATGCGTTATTCTTTAAAATAAAATGTGATTAAAATGAAAAATATTATAATAACCAGTATATTTTCTTTCTGTACTCTTTGTGTATATTCCCAGCAACGACTTACCTTGGAAGAGTGCTGTAACATTGCTGTCGAAAAAAACAAACAAGGCATATTGTCAGATTTATCTATACAGAAAGCGCAACTGCAAGCCAAAAACATGAATAGTAATTTTCTACCTAAACTATCGGCGGTAGGCGGATATATTTATGCTGATAAAGATTTTGGTGCAGAGATTATGCCATCTGTAGGTGCGACAGTAAATTTTAACAACACCTATACAGGAGGAATTCAGATAGAGCAGCCTTTGTTTTTAGGTGGAAAGCTTATCGCAGCAAAAAAAATTGCTAAAAGCGGATTGACAATAGCTGGATTTAATAAGAAAAAGACTGATTCAGATATACGTTTTGAAACAGAAAAAGCATATTGGAATGTGATAAAAGCAAAAGAGCTGCAGAATGTTTCAGAACAATATATGAAAACAGTGGACGAACTATATCGTACTGTAGAAAATTATTACCATACTGGCATGATATCTCAAAATGAGATACTGAAGGTGAAGGTAAAGGTAAACGAAGCAAAATTATCACAGAAACGATGTGAGAATGCTGTACGTCTGGCAAAAATGAGCCTTTGCAATATTATGGGAATGCCTATTGACAAAGACATTGATGTGGAAAATGATTTATCCAAGTTTCACATTACTTCATATAGAAGTAACCCATCTTCTGTTGAAAACAGATATGAGTATAAAATACTCTCGGAGAATATTCAATTGAAGAATCAGGAGATAAAAGCTGTAAGGAGCGATTTTCTTCCGCAAGTTGGACTTGTGGCAGGATACAATTATATGAACGGTGTTAAATTAAATGGCAACAAACTTATTTCTGATGGCTTGTTTTCCATTATGGTTTCTGTAAAAATCCCTTTATTTCATTGGGGAGAGGGCATACGCAAGATCAAATCAGCTAAAATTGAGCAACAAATGGCTGTCGTTCAAAGAGATGAATTAGCAGAAAAAATGCAATTAGAGATTTCACAAGCAATGAACATGTTGGATGAGTCGGAACTGGAGGTCAAACTTACAGAATCTGCTTTTAATGAAGCTACAGAAAGCCTTCGTGAGAGTAAGAAAAGTTATGAAACTGGCATGGAAACATTGGTCAACTATATGGATTCTCAATCTGTTTGGCAAAAAGCTTGGTCAGAATATGTATCCGCCAAAATAAATTATCATATAGCAAATGCTAATTACTTAAAGGTAACAGGAAAAAGATAATAACTATTCATTCTTTGCATATACAATCTGTAACACTTTATATTAAATTAATACTGATTCTGTGTTCCCTTATTATAGTTCTATTTTATATATGAACAACTTAATAAGGGAACTTTTTATTTATTACGCGAGTTCTGGATAAGAAAAATTAAAAAAGTTCAAGTTGTAGTGTATTCTCCCTATGTATAGGAATGACTCCGACTTATCCTCAAAAAACAATATGCTGCAAGTGCCGAGTATAGATTCATTATGAAATTGTGTACAGGTCTATGTCTTGAATGGACCAAATTGGCCTTCTCCTTTGGCTGGTGATTGATACATTCGATGACATACCTTTTTCTCAGCATAATATTGTCCCACACAGGCATAAATTTATTCTTCATATTAGCTTTTACATGATTTCAACTGAACATAATCATGTTACAAGTCTGCTTTATTATAAATAAACGGCTTCTTTGGTAAAAGATACTGAACTCACATCGCTTTCTACGTAAACAAATCCTCTAATGTTATCTCGCTTTGCAAAATACCGGAATGAGAGTTCTGACGGATTCCGTAGGTCGTTACCATTGTAAGATGCACAGCCTTGCGGGTATTTGTGGCCTCAATGAACGCACTCTTTTTGTTGCGCAGATTGCGTTCGTAGTCAGCATCGATAGTAAACTCAGACAAAGAGTATTTCATTTCGCAGATATTTACCACCTGGTCGTTGCGGTCTATCAACAGATCAATCTGTGCTCCATCGCCATTCTCATCCGCCTCTTTTCGCCATGAATAGATATTGCTCAACACACCTGAAATACCCAATGCGGCCTTGATTTGCTGCGTGTGGGCCATACACAGGCGCTCAAAAGCCAGGCCACTCCACGCACGATGCGTTGCAGAGTCAATGGATGCCGACCAGAAATGCTCGTCATTATTCTTGTTTTGCTGAATAAACTTGAAATAAAACAGCGTATAGTTGTCAATCAACTGATAGATTGCCTCCTTTGTCTTTTTGCCATAGCCACAGTATTTCCGTATAAATCCGCAGTACTCCAATTCATCAAGCACCTTGCTCAATGCCCCGTTGCTCGGCTTGCCGGTTGCAGTTATAATCTCTTCGCGAGTCATACCGGCCTTTTTCCTGCCAAGAGCAGTTACGACATCTATATATTGTTCAGGCGACTTAAACAACGCAGCATAGAGCAGATTAAACTCATTTGTCAATTTGCCGTTCCTGGCAAAGAAAATCTTATCAATATTCTGGGCAAGACTAAGTCCTTTTTCAAGCAAATTCCAATAAAACGGTATACCTCCAAATACCATATAGCACTCGGCAATTTGGTATCGGCTCATCTCAAGCCCCTTGCTTTCGGCAAACATCTCACACTCCTTCAAGGTAAACGGCTGAAGGGCTATGCGCTGCGTAACACGATTATGAAGTCCTCCATGGTCGTTAATCACCTTATTGATAATCCACGATGTGGCAGATCCACATATAATCAGAACAATATCCTTGCGGGCTGATGCCCAGCCGTTCCAGAAGTGCTCAAATGCCGAAATGAAATTTGAGCGGGAAGTGTCCATCCACGGAAGCTCGTCAAGGAAGACAATTTTCTTCTCGTCTGTCGAGTTCTTCAAAAAGTGAGACAACAGGCTGAATGCCTCCAGCCACGATTGTGGTGTAGGGCAATCGTCGTAACCGGCATCACGAAGCGAAATGGCAAAACTGAACAGCTGGTCTTTAGTCCTGGCATTGGCCAGACCTGTATGCTGGAATGTAAACTTATAGCCAAAAGTTTCACGTATGAGGTATGTCTTGCCTACACGCCTGCGTCCATAGACTGCTACCAGTTCTGAATATTCCGATTGTGCTGCCGAAAGCAGCATTTCCTGCTCTTCCTTTCGTCCGATTACCATAACTCTTGTATTTTGTTCCTACAAATATAGCACAAATAACCAATATAATCAGCCAAATCACATTAAATTTTAGAGATTTGGCAAATTATAGTTTATTTTTAATCAAAAAATAGCCAAAATCTGTATATATCATCAAGACTCTTTATCTTCACGTTTACAATTCTCTGCTGTTAGAATCATTTTGAAACAGACATAGCGCTCTATTATTTTAATCCGTTCTACAAATGATACATAAAATGTAACTACAAAAATTGTTGCAACAAAAAGTGTATATACATTTATTGTAGTATTTTAATGGCCAGCATCGTTTTTATATAAATATCAGGCCAAAGATTGTACAACCATAATGGGCTTGAGCTTTTATATAGAAACAATATATTGTTTGTTAGAGGTGAAATACGAACCCTATGAATAAAATAATAGTGTTTAGTATTTTCGAAAATTTATAAGCGGACAAAAAGACGGCTGAAAAACATGAATGCACAAAATAGATAAAGCTATGCGCGGGATAATGACTGATTTGGGTTAAAATCATCATTATCCGATTCTTCGTATTCTAACTCACAAGATGTATTGTTCGGGGATATTATGTCGTTCTATTTCGCCTTCAAACCGGCAGGTATAAATAGAGCCTTGGGAACGAAACTTCGCTCGCCTTATCACGTAGGAAAAAAATACTATTTACGCCTATTTGCCGGGGGAGACAGCGGAAGAAGATGTAAATTGTCGGGGGACTGGCTCTACTTTTCACCGCGTTCGGGCCACAGGGTGTAGTCTAAGGCGCGGTTGCTGTCGGGAGCAATCTCTATCGGAGCATTGTCCTGCCGTGCGTCGTCTGATGCCGTAGAACGGTTGTAGAGCGTAACAGCCACATAAGCCGTGAGCGCAGCAACAACTAATGCCAGCAATGCAACCACGATGCGCTGACGGTTGTCTGTGCGCGGCAGCGACATAACGGCCGACATGTCTGCCGGACGCTCAGAGGCGTTGCGCCGGGTGCAGGCTGCGGCTATGCGGCGCAGATAGGCGTCGCCAGTAAGCCGGGCCATGTCTCTTACCACCATTCCGAACGAATAGATGTCGGCCTTTATGTCGGGCTTGGCGTCGGGCTGAAGCTGCTCCGGGGCGATGTAGCCCGATGAGCCGGCAGGACATTTCAGCACGTTGAAATAATCGCTGTCCGACAAGCTGAAGTCTATCAGCTTGGTGTTGTGGCCGTTGTGCGTTATCATTATGTTCGAAGGCTTCAGGTCGCGGTGTATTATCTGCTTGCTGTGTATGTATCCGAGCGCGTCGGCCAGCTGCTCGGTTACTCTGCGCGCCATGTCGGGCGTCAGCGTCTTGCTGTCAATGAGGCTCTTCAGCGTGTCGCCGTCGATATATTCCATAACGATGACCGTGCCCAGCTCTGCCACCTCCTCCATGCTTATGGTGCGGCAGATGTGCGGATGGTCCATCTGCAGCCCTATCTCAAACTCCTTGGCTAGGGCCTGACGGTAGACGGGCGTGTAGGTAAAGTCGGGCTTCAGGCATTTAAGCGTATAGCGCTTGCCGAAGCGTGTGGCTGTCAGCAGGCGCGTATGTCCCGACCTCGACACATAGAACTCGCTTATGTCTCTGAAGGCGTTCTGCACGGGTATGCGCACGGCACTGTCCATCTCGCCGTCTATGTCGCTCATGTATCCTGAGGGGCTGTCGTCCAATATTTCGGTGTCTGAATTGTTCATTTCTCGATGTTGATGACGTTAATTATGGTTAGTCCGCCGTTGCGGCCTGCCACAAAGGGTGCCGTGCGGCCGTCAGGTCGCTCGATGTAGGGCAGATAGAGCGGCTGCTCCTTGATGAAGCATCCTGTTACGAAGCTGTCGCCGGGCACGAGCTTGCTGTTCTGCGACAACACCACCTCATAGCGGCTCTCGCCCACGTAGCGCAGGCGCACCAGGCGGTTGGGGCTCCAGCCTATCTCCACCTCCGTTCCGGCATCGAGCTCGTTGCTGATAAGCTGCTTGGCGTTGAAGAACGACGAGTTGTAACGTGTGCTTGTCTTGAGCCACGAAACAAAGGCGTAATAGTTGGCATGGCCAAGATACTGGGCCAGGATGTCGAGCGTAAACATGCGCGGCTTATGGCTGTCGTTGACATATCCCCAGAGCCTCTTGAGCGTCGACGCCGACACGTTCTGTCCGGTGTCGTGGCTCAGATGAACCGAAAACTCCTCAAAGTCGGTTGTCGTGCCGAGCGTCTTTCCATATTTCTGTTCAATGAGCAGCTTCAGCTCCTCTATTTCAGGTGTATTCATTGTCATAAACTTAAATGCTGTTTTGTTTGTAAATGAGCAGCACGCGTCATTCCTCTACGATGGTGCCGAAGCGCTTCCAGCTCGAGTCGGCACGATAGAAGTTGCGCCGTCCCTTGGGCACGTGCAGCGTGCATGTTGGCAGAAAGTCGGGCGTGCTGGTCAGGGCGTTGCTGTTGCACACGGGCGGATACTGTGCGTCGACATACAGATGCTCGAGCGGACAGCCGTCGAACACATAGTCGGATATCAGCTCTGTGGCTGCACCGAGGCGCACCGTGGTGAGCTTGTCGCACTTCTGGAAGGTGGCTGTGGGTATGAGTCTAAGCCCTGACGGCATGACCACCTCCTCTACACTGCTGTCGTAGAACACGGCCTGCCCTATCTCCGTGAGGTTGTCGGGCATGGTGAAGCGTGTTATGTGGCAGCCCTGGAAGGCATAGTCGCCTATGGCCTTGACGGTAGACGGCAGCGTATAGTCGCCCTGCTTGCCTATGGGGAACCACAGTATCTCTGTGGCACCGGCGTCGAATAGCACTCCGTCTATGCTGCTGTATGCAGTGTTGGCGGCTGACACGTTGATGGCGGCGAGCGCCGTACAGCCCGACGACGGACTGATGTCGGTGGCTGATGCCGGTATGGTTATCTCTTTGAGCGCCGTGCAGTTCATGAAGGCGTCTTTCTCTATCTTGACGGCATCGGAAGGCAGAGTAACACTTGTAAGCAGGGTGCAGTCGGCAAATAGGCCGTAACCCACTACATTATTCTCGGTGTATCGCGACGAGCCGTACACTCCTCCGCCCTCCACGATATGGGCGTCGGACATGTTTACCTGTGCAAGGCGACCAGCCGTGGCAGAGCCGTCGATGTCGCGTCCCATCATCTGGCGCAGGCACCGCAGGTCGTCGCCGTTCATAGGACCGGCAATAGACAGCGTAGTATACTCGTATTTGCTGTCGCCCATAAGTTCTTCAAACTCGCCCGCATCGGCCAGCAGAACGGCATCAGACGTGGTTATGGTCAGCGCCTCGCCCACGCTCTCGCCCTCGCCGTTGGCGGCGTAGGCCTTTATCTCGTAGGTGGCATTCTGGCGCAGTCCGCCTATACGCACCCTCATGCCAACGCCTTCGGCGCCCGGTGTCTCGGCCTCTACGCTCTGCGTGTCGCCCGTCTCAATGTCGGTTACGTAGCATCCCGTGGAGGTTATGGTCTCGTTGCCGTCGTCCGTTATTTCATATTCTACAATGACGCTCATTGGGCCTTGGCTCAGCACTGCCGGCACGCCCACCGTGGGCTTGTCGTTTGGCACGGTTACAAAGGTCATCGTATTGCCATGCAGCTCCACGCGGCCATTGGTAGCATGGAGTCTGTAGTAGTACATCGTGCCCGGCTGAAGCCCCGTCAGCTGCATTTTCACCTTGTTGCCGTCGGGGGCAAGCACGCCTGTGGTGTGGTCCATCTGGTCTGTCGTGCCGTATCTGAAGCGCAGCTCCGGCATGTCGGTGCTTCCCTGCAGCACCACCTCGCCTGCGATGACGGCCTCAGTGCGCGTTACGCCCGAAGCCTCGCCCGTTACGAGGCGCGGTTCAAAGTTATCCGGAGCCTCATCGCTGCTGCATGCGGCCAGCGTCAGCAGCAGCGCTATCAGTGTGGTGAGTGATAATATCCTTGTCTTCATCTTTTGCCAATGTTAATGCCTACACCTATGCAGCCCTGCCACTGGCGTCCGGCTATGGTTACGGCAGATGCCGACACGCTTATCCGTCCGAACGACAGCACCACGCCAAGCTCGGCTGCGAGGCCCTTGTGTGTCAGGCCGTCGTTGAGCGCAAGTCCGCCTCCTTCGCTCTCAGCCAGCTCCCATGCCGTGGCCGTGCGGCCATAGCCAATGCCCTCAAACAGGCTGACCATGCGCCCGAGGCGGTGTATCGCTCCGGCCGTCACGGTGTATGTCGAGTGGCGTGTCTGTCCTGTGTAATATGGTTTTATGCTGCTTCCGTCGGTAAATCCTTCCTTGTCGCAGGTGGTTACGGTCTTGCCTATGCTGCGCAGGTCGGCACTTGCATGAACGAAGAAGCCATGGCGGCGCATTAATGCCACCATGACACCCCACGAAGGTCCGTTTTCGTGCATCGAAACTGTAAACAGGGCATGAGTCCTGAGCGGCAGCTTCGGCCGCCGCTTCTTCACGGCTATTGTGTCGACGATGGTCTTTGTCAGCACAATAGTGTCGTGCTTAAGGGCTATGTCAGGCTTGGGCGAGTTGATGACCATCTCGTAGGTCATATGGCTCTCAAGCGGTTTCTCAAACTTATAGTCGCGCATGACGCCCCATTCAGGATGTTTTATGGTAATCTTTTTTGTGCCTTTGGGCAGATAAAGCCATATCTCGCCTACATTGTCCTTACGCATGACAATGCCCAAAGGCGACGAGAAGGCATATTCGGGCGTGGCCGTAACCTTCAGCAGGGCGCAAGCCTCGTCGTTGAGGTCGCGCACCGGAGTGATAAAGGCGCTCACGTCGTTGGGCAAGACGCGAAACTTAGTCACGCTGAACTGCTGTGCCAGGGCCGTGCCGCAGCCTGCCATGCAGAGCATGAGCGTCAGCAGCAGTGCCTTTAACGTGCGTATATGTAACATCTTGCCTGTCATATAGGTTTGTTTAAAGTGATAATGTCGTTTGTCTTAGCTTAACTTGTCTTTAGTTACTCCAGGTTGAAGTCTCTGATGTTCATCACTTCGTTATCATCGCTGATGGTCTCTGTCGGCTGCCATGTGCGCACATGTATCAGCGGCATCGACTCATTGCGGAAGTCCCAGAGCAGGAAGAGGTAGCCGTCGTCAGCATAGCGGTCGCTATTGTACTGCTGGCGGAGGCTGACGCCGTAGATGCCGTCCATGGTTGGATGGCGCATTATGCGGAAGTCGGAGAACTTTACGCTTATGTTCTTGCTGGCGGCAAAGGCCTTGCTTAGCCGCGATATGTATTCTTTCTTGGTGCGGATGTTATACTCAACACGCGACGCCGGCATAAACTTGCCTTCGCTGCCGGCCTTGGTCTTGACCACGTTGCCCACGATGATGAGGGCCTGCTCGCTGAACACCTGGCGCAGAAAGTCGATGTCCTTGGTGGTGTAGGCCATGCGGAAGTGTTCGCAGTAGTTGAGTATCACGCGGCGGCGCTGAGCGTCGTCAACCGACAGTTTGCCTGCAAGGATCTTGGCCGCCTCCTTATAGAAAGGATTGCTGCGTGCCATTTGTTTCAGGTCGCCGTCGGTCATGCTGCCCGACCTGTCTGCCTTGCCGCTATTCTGTCCGCCTTCGTATGTGCTCTGTCCGGGCGCCTGCGCCATGGTGCTGCTCTCTCTTGCTCAACCGTAGAGGGTATGCCGGTGCCTGTGCTGAAGAACGTAACGTTGCCGTTGCGGTCGACAAATCCCTCGCGTCCTGTGCCGTTCTCGCGGAAGCGCAGCTGTCCGTTGCGGTAGCGCACGTCGAACATGCAGTTGCGCAGCGGTATTGCGAAGAGCAGTCTGTCGTTTTCGTCTACCACCGCAAAGGTCTCATATCCCTTACCGTCAACGCGGCCGACAAGCTCGAGCCCCTCATGCAGCCCGTATCTGTTGATGTTTTTTTTGCTGTCAGTCTGTCCGAGGGTGGGCTGCAGCCCCAAAGCCACAGCCACACCCCCTAAAATGAGAGTTAGTATGGATAGTATATATATTGTCGCTTTCATTCAAGTTGATAACCGGCAAGACTATTGCCAACCGACAATCTCGCCTCCTATTTCAATTTTAATCTGTTCAGGGTTGCCTGATATGATGAAGTTTACAAGGTGCTCCGTGCCGGGCTTAAACTGGAACGTGCTCTCGTAGAGATACGACACGCCGTCCATCACAACCTCTATCAGCGGCATGCGGTTGGCCACGCGCTGAGGCACTATTATGGCCGAATAGATATAGCTGCTCATCTGTCGGGCCCTTATCGTGGTGCCGTTGCCCCTTACATATTTTGTGGCAACGCCGGCACTTAGGTCTATGGTCGACTCAGGCACAGTGTTGTGCACATACACCTCGGCGTATGTAGGCATCTCGCCCTCAAAGTCCTCACCCTTTATCAGGCGTATGGTGAGCTTGCTCATTATGTGCTTGAAGGCCAGGGTTACGGGAGAGTTTGACGCGCTGACGTTGTTGGTCTGTGCATACAGGAAGTCGCTGGCCTCATAGCCGTCGGCCGTGCTCTGGTCGGTCTGCACGCTGAAGGGCAGGTCCTCGATAGAGCTTACGGACGTCATGTAGGGATAATAGGCGTAGAAATTATACGTGCCTTCATCCCAATAGAGTGTGCGGCTTGCAGTCCATGAGCTGCCGCTGCACGTCAGCGGCTCGTTGTTCACAAGATTGCCGCCTATCTCGAGGGGCTTGTCGGTGCTGCTTGCGAACAGGCCTATCCTGTCGCCGTTCTCGAATCCCAAGTCGGTCACCCTTGTGCGCTGTGAAGGATGAGTCACCTCAAACCTCATGGGCGTATGCCTTGCGTCTACCGGTGTGTCGTCTTCCTGGCTGCATCCGGCTGCTATCAGCGCAACAAGTGCAAGACCTATATGTATAATACGCTTTTTCATCGTCTTTATTATTTAATTTACTTAAAAATTTATACTAAAATAGCATTTTTCACGTTATCCACAATTTCCGTTTCATGTTTTTATCTGTGGCGGCGTGCCTTGCGCATGTTGCAGAGCGGACTGCCCTTATGTATCTTGGGCGGCATGTGCTGTCCGTGCCCGACGCTTACAGAACCGACACCCATGCCGCGGGTGACGATGCCTGCATCACGTTTGTCGTTGGCAACAAACTCCTCGAACGAGAATGTCTCGCCGGCATAGCGTTTGATACGCCTTACGATGCTCTCGCGGCTTATTGTGCTGTAATAAGGAATATCGTTGTTCATGCATGAGTTCTGCTCTGAACGGAACACGCCGCGACTGTGCATGAATCCGCCTTCATAGATGTCAACAACATCGCTGTATCGACTGTCGGAAATAAGGTGGCTCCATGGCACTTCGTGCATCTTGCCCGTAAGCGACAGGTTGTCGTACCAGCCGAGCGACTTTGCCCAGTTAATGGCGTCTACATGGCCGCAGCACGTGCAGTTGCAGAAGTCGATGAAGGCGTTATGGTAGATATACTCGTCGCCAAGCTTGCCGAAGCCGTGACCGCCTGCCTCATGTTGTATCACTCCGCGGGTGTCAAGCGGATAGCCATAGGTGCTCCGCGGACAGAAGGCTATAGCCGAACCATCCTCCCACATCTGGCAGATGCCGCCGTATTCGGTAGTGTTGGGCACAATTATTATCAGCGTCTGGTTCAGGTTGTTCTGATTTACTGTAGGGGCATTGAGCGCATAGCTGAATATCTCGTCATAGTCGGCACGCAAGCCGACACCACTGGTGAATGTTGTGCCGAAACGGTTGTAGCGTATGGTGTTCACCGTGCCTATACCGCTCTCGTTAGACATGGCAAAACCAATGTAGATGTTAAAGTATTTTGAGTATGTCTTATAAGGCTCTATGGTTATAAGATATTGTGCAGCCTCTTTCAGGGCAGGAAGACAGTCGCCTTCGGCTATGTCTTTGGCGTTGTATCCGTCGCCTATAATCACAACGTTTATTCCGCCGGTATTGCCTCGTGTCGCCTTCTGCAGCGTCAGCCACTCGTCTTCACCATAGATGTAGTCATACTGACTTACGCTGCACGTATGGGTATAGTCTTCATTTTTCAGCTTGAACACCACTTCGCCGGTTCTGTTGCCGGCACCTTTCGACAAAGTGTTTATACTTATGGTCACCTCCGTCTTGCCTTTGCCGCTCATTGGCGACAGTTCACACCAGTCGGGCTTGCTCTCCACTTCCCATTCGCCTTCAGCATCCAGCACCAATGTCTGCGTATGTCCGTTGTTCAGTGCGCATACCGTAGACGGACGGCATAC
>ULVL01043479.1_pt1 | contig 31423 bp, 44 predicted proteins | sample 1959381 | NCBI WGS metagenome assembly ULVL01 (sample SAMEA4835785, study PRJEB28245) | human gut metagenome | biome: gut microbiome; material: fecal sample | place: Denmark | collected 2008
ACCTCTCGGACTTTCTATGAGTCGGCACCATGACGGACAAAGAGATAATCCGGCTTTTGCCAACGCAGCCGCCGTGCGAAGTGCTGAAGGCCACGATGGAGTGCCCGGAGCTGCACCCAAGCTTCATAACTTTCAAGCGCGTAAGCGTGGAAACCGGGCGTATCGAATGGCAGGAGCTCATGACACCGGAGGATATTGACAGAATAGCAAAGGCCTCAAAACGCCGTTGGGGCGCACTGTGCCACTGCACATTCTGCGGAGAAAACTTCTATACAGGATGGCACAGTCACCGAGACATGAGCGGGCCGCTTATGTTCATCGGCGACGATGAGAGTCTTTATCCCGGCTGGACGGAGGATATCGATGATGGAAACCAGCGCATCGAGATCACAGAGGGAGATCAGGGAAACTGCCCGATGTGCGGCGAGGATGCAACGTTTGTAAAGTACGGTGCACTCAAAACCGGCCGAACGTATCAGAGGCTATTCGCCAGCATTGAATTTGTCGGAGACCTCGCCGCAATCGTCACATGGCTCGCCGGGTGCAGCATCGATGCCGACGGCGTTTCGGATGAGTATATTCTCCCACGCGATGCCGCGGTGCTTACCGAAAGAGGCTTTCTGCGCTGCTATACACAATCGCGTAAGGGGCAGTTCATAACCTGCGAGAGAAATACGGGCACATGGCAGCGAGTAAAGCAGAAATCAGATCCGATGCAGAAAATGTTCTACACCTACGATGCCTGCTGTGGCAGGTACTTCGGTGTTGAATGGCTCCCGCTTACTTACGGCAGCTTCGAGGGCACAAGCGCCGAGAAGACCGGCCTAGACGAATATCTTTCTGCCGGCGGCAAATGGCCGTATGTATATCTTGATTTTTGGCGAACACACAAGCCGGTTGAAAACCTGATGAAGACGGGAATGCACCGTTTTGTTGTTTCCTCCATCGATGGCGAGATATCTAATGCAGCAAATCAGCACAGTTCGATGTATCAAACGCTCCCGGCCACGGCAAAAGGCGCGCTGACCTGCGTCGATTGGCAAAAGTCTAAGCCGCACGAGATGCTCGGCATGAGCAAAAACGAATACCGCGAGGCAAGGGAATTAAACTGGACGGCGGACGATCTAAGCGTTTGGCAGAACTACTCGAGCTTTTGTGAAACAATATCCCCGGCACAGTTTTGGGATGCCGTTGAGTTTTTCGGAGGCAACAACATCTATGAAATCGCCGACAATTACATCTGCGGAGAAGATACCCTGCTGATAAGCGATCTGTATAAATACGGCGCGAAACAGCCTGAGCGGGCTCCCCACTACACGGCACGACTGCTTATAGACTACCGAAAAATGCTGTACGATCAGCCGGGGCAGCTCGGGGCCTTCACATACGAGGAGCTGTGGCCGAGGGATATACTTGCGGCGCATGACCGGCTGGCCGCACAGATACAGAACAGCAAAGACCCGAAGCTGGAGGCAAATTTTCTGCGGCTTAAACAGGAATACGCGCCGCTTGAGTGGACAGACGGTGAGCTTTGCATAGTTTGCCCCGCATCAAACCTTGATCTCATTGCCGAGGGCAAGACCCTCCGGCATTGCGTCGGAGGCTTCGGCCAAAGTCACCTCAGCGGAAATCCGATATTCTTCGTTCGGCATTACCGCCGCCCTGAGCGGAGCTATTACACCCTGAATGAAAACTTGAGAGGCGACAAGCCGCGCCGCATCCAGCTGCACGGCTACGGCAACGAGCATCACGGCGAGCACAAGCAGCACAGCCACAAGATACCGCAAAAGGTTTTGGACTTCTGCGATCGTTGGGAGAAAGAGATCCTCGCGCCGTGGTTTGCCGAGCAGCGGCGAGAGGCCGCCAAAAAGAAACACACCAAGAAGGAGAATGCAGCATGAACGAAATTCAGACCCAACGGACGCCGGATATTATCGGGGCGGAGATACGCGGCCTGACTCAGCAGGCAAAGACAATGACCCTGTGGTTCGGCATAGAGATCGGCCGGAGGCTCACGGAGGCAAAGGAAATGCTTGAGCACGGGCAGTGGCTTGCGTACCTGAAGGAGCAGACGGAGTTTTCACAGCCCTCGGCCTCGCGCCTTATGCGGCTTTACGATGAGTACGGAGCCAAGCAAACGAGCCTTTTCGGGGCTGAATTAAACTATTCAACGTTGAATAATTTGAGCATTTCCAATGCCTTGAGGCTGCTCGCCGTGCCGGAGGACGAGCGCGAGGAGTTCGCCGCAGAGCACGATGTCGAGCACATGTCGGCCAGGGAGCTTGACGAGCTTATCAAGCAGCGCGACGAGGCCGAGCAGCGAGCGGCAAGGGCCGAGGAGCAGGTGCAGCAGGCCGCCGACGGGGCGGCGAAGGCCGACGAGCAGTATCAGAAGGCAAAGCAGGAGCTGCATCTTTTGCGGGAGAAGCTCGGCAACGCCGAGGCGCAGAAGGCCGCGGCGGAGAAGGAGCTCTCCGAGCTGAGAGATCGTCCCGTAGAGGTGGCCGTCGAAGTCGACGAAAAGGCAGTCGAGGAGGCTATCACTGCCGCCCGCGCCAAAAACGACGCCGAGTGGGCAGAGAAGATGGCAAAGGTCAAAAACGAGCTTTCCGAGGCCGGGCTCAAGGCCGAGAAGCTCAAGGCAAAAATAAAGAAGGCGGAGGAAAAGGCCGCGGCTTCGGCCGCCGAGCTCGAGAAGCTCAAAAAGTCTCAGACGCTTTCGGATCCGAACACCGCCGTTTTCAAGCAGATATTCGAGCAGGTGCAGGAGGATTTCAACAAGCTGCACGGCAGTCTTTTGAAGGTCAGGGCATCCGATCCCGACACGGCCGAGAAGCTTACCGCGGCGGTACGCGCCTTGGTTGACAAGATGCAGGGGGCGCTCAATGGGTAGCTGCGCCGGCTGCGAATACCTTGGATTTGAGCGCTTTCGGAGCGGGTACACGGCGGCGCGGTGCTTTGCGCCGCTGGCGCCGCCCTGGGGTAACGGCCGCGTGATCGGAAACCCCACGCCGAGACTGCTGCCCGAAAAAATCGAGCGCCCCAAGTGGTGCGAAAAGGAGGACCGAGAATGAAAAGCAATATAAAACCTTTATTTTATATGAAGTGCTGGCTTGAGATGAAAATTTTTCTTACGGAAGTCGTGCGCGACGATGCGGAAGGATATCCGTACGTCCGGGATGTGCTTAAGCTTATGCGCTCCATAGAGCGGAAACACGAGGGCTGAAACAATGATAAAGAATTATACAACGAAAGTTGATGTTTACACGTCCATCGGCGAAATTCAAGCCGCGCTCGCACGCTCCGGCGCTTCAAAGATCATGATCGAATACGATACCGGCAAAGCTGTTGCTATTTCGTTTTGCATCAACACGGCAACAGGCTTGCGCGGTTTTACCCTGCCGGCACCTGCAGAAGGCACTTTGCGCGTATTTAAAAAGCAAGGCATTAAGTGCGACCCCGAACAGGCCGAGCGCGTTGCATGGCGCAATGTCCGGGATTGGGTACTTGCGCAAATGGCACTGGTGGAGAGCTGTGACGCGGCGGTGGACGAAGTGTTCCTGCCGTACATGACTGACAACTCCGGCAAAACCCTGTATCAGATGTATTCGGCCGGTCGGCTTCTGCCGGCGGTGCACTAACAGGGGGCTGACAATGGCTGATATTATTCATAAACCTACAAAAAGCGAGTTCAAGCGCATGGCGGCGCAGCTGGGCTATGAGCAGGTGGTGCGCTGCAGGGACTGCAAGTACAGCTACGAGGATATTGATGGGTTAACTTGTGTATATGGCCCCTGTGTAGATTGCACTGTACCGGAGGACTTCTATTGCAAGTACGGAGAAAGGGAAGAAGAATGAAGATCTACATAGCCGGAAAGATCACCGGTGAGCCCAATTACAAAGAGAAATTCGATATCGCCGCGACGAGCCTTGAGGCGCAGGGACATATCGTATTAAATCCTGCTGAGCTGCCGGAGGGCATGCTCCCGGCAGACTATATGCGCATCTGCTTCGCAATGATAGATACGGCCGACGCGATCTACCTGCTTAAGGGCTGGTATAGCAGCTCCGGCGCTTCTATCGAGCGGAACTACGCAATGTATACCGGCAAGTCAATACTTACTGAAGGAGAATAAAAATGAAAAACCTTATTGAAAAACTGCGCCTGTGGCTTATAAGCAGGCTCAACGCCGTGCCGATGGAAGAATACATGGATATGTGCATAGAAAATCTTAAGATTGAGGAAAGGCGCGAACGGGAAACTACCGAATACCGCCGGGTTCGCGAGCGCTTCCAATACGCTATACGCGAGATATGCCGCCGAAGCGAAACCACTTATTACAGCTGGTGCTGCGACATCTGCCGCAGGCGCGGAGACGGCTGCAAGGCTAACGGCTGGTGTGAAAGGTTCTGGCCGGGAAAGGCGAAAGGCGATGAATGAGGAGTATTTCAACTGCCTTAATTGCGGAGTGCCCATAGAAAGGCGATCCAACAGGCAAAAATATTGCCCTCGCTGCCGCGCTGAGCGGGATATCGCGTCTAAGCGCGAGGCCGCGCGCCGCAGTAACGAGAAACGCGCAGAGCTTCGGCGGGCCATGGTGTCGCTCAATGCGCCGATGATCAACTGCGCCGGATGCGGCGTGCTGACGGTCGGCGGCCACAACCGCAAATACTGCCCGACATGCGCGAAGAAGCGCGCCAAGGAGAGAATGGAAGCGGCCAACGCCGGGCGATACAGGTATACGCCGAACAAGAAGCCGCAGGCCGAGGAAAAGCATTATACGCGTCCTCGCCGCACGGGGCTGCTGTTCGATCTCAGCGGCAAGGATCTCGCCGAGGTAGCGCTGGAGGCCAAAGCCCTGGGCATGTCGTACGGCGAATACACTTCCGCATGCTTCGGAGGCACGATAGAAAAGAAGCTGGCCATGCAGGGCATCAGCCGCGAGGAAGCGGGCAAGATGATCGCAAACGCCAAACGCAAAAGAACTCTCGCCAAAAAGAAAAAAGCAAGCTAAGCGTAATGCTTAGCTTGCCGGTTGAGATATGCGCAGAGGTTTACTGCACATATCTGAGCCGAAAAGGCTTATATATCCCACTCTGCCGCTTTCCGCCGAGCGGCAGGGCACACAAAATACACTGGCGGACGCTGCCGGAGGGAAAATCACCTCTCTTGATCTTTGCCTCTCTTCCTTCCCATATATTTTGCTTCCTATTACCTTAACCACCGCACCCTCCGGCAGCGTTTCTACATTATATATAAACGCGCGCACGCGTTTCTTTTGAGACTTTTAGATGTCTAACATTACGCCGGAGAACAAGAAATGAGGACTAAAGTGAAATATTACATCGTATCAGGGCGCACCGTCGAGACTGTGATAAGCAGGATCGACATCAATGCGCGATATCAGAAACCTCGCCGCAAGCGTATCGCCGGGAAATCCACCGAGAAGAAGATCAAAGCAAACGAGATAGCACAGCAGCGCAGTCTTGCCAGGACGATAAACTGCAACTTCGGCACCGGCGATATGTGGACAACTCTCAAATTCGATAATATCCGTCTTCCGTCGTCCAGGGATGAAGCCGAGAAAATCGCCGAGAAAATCGTCAAAAAGCTCCGCGCTCGTTTTAAAACAAAACACGGCTATAACCCCAAGTACATCTACACGGTATCGGACGTTGACACACGCACTGGCAAACCTACACGTCTGCATATCCACATTCTCATGAATCGCCTTGCTTATGATGACCTCGCGGCACTGTGGCCGCAGGATCAGATCAGCTATGAAATACTGGATAGCCGCGCGGATCATACAGCTCTCGCCCGGTATATCTACGCAAACGGTGATAGTCGCCCCCACAAAAAGCACTGGCATTCTTCCCGTGGACTGGCTAAGCCGATATACACCGAGCCCGAGCCGGCCGCCGAAGACGAGATCGCGCCGCTGAAAGATGCAGTCACGAAAGACTATGTTCTCAACTACGACGATGAATACGGCCTCATGTCGGCTTATCGCCGCGAAGTGGTTAAGACCCCGCTGCGCGTTGCAGGCGGTCACATTGTGCTGCCCGAAAAGGCCAAGCGTCGGAAGGCAGGGAAAGTTGAGTGACAACTAACACATCATCCCGAAGAAATGATCGTGCTGCCCTGAAGGCGTATCTGCAGCAATATCATTTAGCCCTGCGGCAAAAAGACATTCTCGATAACCGTCGTGATCAGCTTAACGTCAAACTCGCTTCGGCCACCGACATTGACGCACGCATTAAGCAGCAGCAAGAACACTTAGCCCGCATACTATCCGACATCATGGACGTAATCGATATCTTACAGCCAAACTCGCTCGGCCGCACGGTAATCGAGATGCGGCACATCGATTGCATGTCATGGACAAAGATCGCGGACAGCCTGTATATGTCCAGGTCGAATGCGTTCAACTGCTACGAATCAGCCCTTGACGACCTGTTAAATCACAAGTCCGTGAATGAAAAAATCAAAAAAATCTCGCGCAAAAATCCCCGAAAGCATTGATACACAAAGGAAAAACAATGTTTCAAAAGTCTGGACTCCACTGGACTTTTTATTTGCTACACTGGTATTAGGAAAGCAAACAGGGGTTTGACCTCCGAAATACAAACGAGGACCCCCGTCCACAAGGCCGGCGGTCCTTTGCTTTCCCCTCCCCCTGCTTAGGTACTCCCGGAGGGCACCCCAGGTGCGGGTCCGAAAGAAGGCGCGGGATTTTTTCGCAAAAACGAGACAAAAAAGCGCCGTGTTACGTTACGGATTTGAAAAAGTCCGCGAAAATTATACCCCCGAAGGGGTATAACGCATTCCGGCAGCCTGCTGAAAAGGCGAAATGCCCAGCAAAGAACAAAGCGAAACCGGGCAAGCGCGAGAAAGGAGGCTCTGCCGGTGGCGAAAAAAGAAAAATCAAGCAAGCCGGCCGTGCTTTCAGGTACCGTCCCTGAGTGGGCGAGCACTTCGGTCATCGCGCAGCTGCTCGGCAAGACCGTGCGCCGGGTGCAGCAGTTGACGCAGGAGGGTGTTTTGGAAACGGAGCTCCCCCCGGGCGGCGGCACAAGGAAGTATCGCACTTGCGAAACGATCCAGCGTTATGTTTCTTACGTTGAAGAGAAAGCACACGAGACCGGCAAAAACAGCCGAGCGACCGAGCTGACGCTTAAAAAGCTAGAGGCCGAGGTCGAGCTGAAGGAAAGTCAGGGCCAACTGCACCGCCTGAAAACCGCGATAGCCGAAGGCAGATATCTTCCGGCCGAACAGGTGACCGAGGAAATGACGGAGTTCTTGACGACCTTCAAAAAATTTGCGCTGAACATTCCGCCGCGCATGGCCGGTTCACTGTCCGGCAGCGCCGATGCTGTCGCCGTCCGTGCCATGGAAAAGGCAATGCGGAAAGAGCTCGAAAAGCTGCTCGCCACGTTCACCGACGGCGCGAGCATTGAACGGGAGGATGAGCGGCTGTGAAAGAGTATAAGCAGGAACCGTATACCGTGCCGCTGTGGATATACAAAGCAATTCAAGTTCTGCGTCCGGTCGAGCGGCTGACTGTTTCAGAGTGGGCGGCAAAATACCGCATACTTCCCGATGGCAATGCGATCCCCGGCCCGTGGAATAACAGCGTAACACCATACCTCGTGGATATCATGGATGCATTCTCCGACGATATGATAGAGGAGATCATCTTCGTAAAGCCTACCCAGGTCGGAGGTACCTCCTGCATGGAAAATATGCTGGGGAGTCTGATAGCTCAAGATCCTGCTCCTACGATGGCGGTTTATCCATCGGACGATTTGGCCGAGCGTACGACAGAAAGCAAACTCGAGCCGATGGTACGTAGCTGCAAGGTACTTGCTGACAAGTACCGAAAAAGTGACAGCAAAAAATTAGCGCTGAAATTCACCGATATGACCGTATATCTGACGGGTGCGAACAGCCCGGCGGATCTCGCAAGCACGAATATTCGATACTTGTTTCTCGACGAGGTCGACAAATTCCCGGGAGCCTCGAAGAAAGAGGCCGATCCTGTATCGCTCGCAAGAGAGCGAACGAAGACTTTTTTCAATCGCAAGATATTCATGGCCTCCACCCCAACGCTGAAAACGGGGCACATTTGGAAAGCGAAAGAGGCTGCCGACGTTGAAAAGCACTACTTCGTTCCTTGCCCGCATTGCGGCAAATTCATAGAACTGAAATTCGGCTGTCTGAAATGGCCCAACAAGGATGACGTTCCCGAAAATACCGACAGAGCGGAACGAACCGTTTATGTCTGCCAGGAATGCGGCTCGATCATCACCGATCATGACAAGGGCAAAATGCTGCGCGCCGGACGCTGGCAGGCTGTAAGACAGAAAAGCAGCACGCCGAGGAGCGTAGCATTTTGGCTCAATACGCTGTATTCCCCTTTTACGCGGTTTTCGGACATTTCCCGTGAATTCATGCGCAGCAAGGATGATCCGGACTTACTGCATAACTTCACGAACTCATGGCTCGCCGAGCCGTGGGAGGAGCTCACGATAAAGACCAACTCCAGCATGGTCATGGACAGACAAACCGACATTCCCGAATGGACGCTGCCGCCATGGACAAAGCTGATAACCGGCGGCATCGATGTGCAGAAGGACTGCCTCTACTGGGTCATTCGCGCATGGGGCGACTATATGACAAGCCAGCTCGTCGCGCGAGGCAAGGTTCAAACGATGGAAGAGGTCGAGCCCATCATGAACAGGGAATTCACGCTGCCCGACGGCGACACCGCAATGGTCAATCTGACCCTGATGGACAGCGGCGACCGCACCGATGAGGTTTATGAATTCTATTACCACAACTCCGACTGGATGCTGCCGTGCAAAGGCACCACCACAATGACATCGCATTACCGTCTTTCGATAATCAACAAAGCCGGCAGCAAAGCGACCGGCATGACGCTGGTGCTTGTTGACGGCGGCAAATACAAGGATCTGATAGCTGCCCGAATGCGCAAATCCAACGGTCAGGGTTCATGGATGGTGTTTGACGGCATCGACGATGAGTATGCCGAGCAGGTCACAGCCGAGCACAAGCTTACCGTGCGCTCCAACGGCAGGGACGTTGAGCGCTGGGTCAAGAAAACGACCCATGCGGACAACCACTATCTCGACTGCGAGGTATATGCCGCGGCGGCTGCCGACGTAATGGGCGTGCGCTCGCTCTACCCGGACGAGAGCGGCACCGCCCAACCGAAACAGATCACGCCGCCGTCAACCTCCAGTGAAGAAAACTGGATAAGCGAAAATGAAGAATGGATCTAACGGAGGATCACATGAACGAAAACACTCAGAAAACGGCCGAAATGCTTGAACAGGTCAATAGCGCTATTGCCGCTGTTTTGTCCGGCGGTCAGTCGTATAAAATCGGCAGCCGATCATTGACACGCGCCGACCTTTCACAGCTGAAAGCGATCAGGGATGACCTTGAAGCCCAGCTTTCGAGCGGGCAGAACAACTGCCTGCTGGACAGGACCTGCGTTGCATTTTTCGATGGGCGGTGATCGCATGAATATCTTTGATAACATCGTTGCCGCGATATCTCCGCGACTCGCGTGCGCACGAGAGGCATGGCGGCAGCAGCTTGAGAACATGCGCAGCTATGACGCTGCGAGCTTTGGCCGGTTAAACGCCGGCTGGCGCACATTCAACGAAAGCGCCGAGATCACCGACCGCACGAGCCGCGATGTGATTCGCGCCCGAGCGCGCGACCTCGAGCGCAACAGCGATATAGCACAGTCGATACTTCATGCTTACAAGCGCAATGTCGTCGGCCGCGGCTATACGCTTCAGGCCAAAACCGGCAATGACGAGCTTGACGAAAAGATTGAAAAAGCATGGCGGCAGTGGTGCAAGGCACGAAACTGCGACGTGACCGGCGAGCAGAGCTTTAATCAGCTTCTGCGCATGGCCATTGACCGCAAAAAAGTCGATGGCGGCCTGCTGTTCCTGTTCCGATACACGAAACAGGGCATGGTCCCGTTTCAGCTTCAGGCGATCGAGGTAGACGAGCTGGATATAAACGTGACCACGCCGAAAAGCCGCGGAAACCGCGTTGTCGGCGGCATCGAATATAACAAGTGGAGACGGCCGGTCGGCTACTGGATCCGTCAGTATGACATTGAAGGCTGGCAGCTCAACGACCCCGTATACGTTGATGCGAAGGATGTGTATTTCTTCAAATCCAAAACTCGTCCGAGCCAGCTGCGCGAAATGTCCGACATGGCCCCCACTATCACGCGCGTACGCGACACGAATGAATTCATAACCGCAGTGTCGGTAAAGGAACGCATCGCCGCCTGCCTTGCGGTTTTCATAAAGCGTGCAGTTCCGTCCGGTGGTTTCGGCCGCGGCGGAACGAGAACACCCGACGGCGGCACCGACTACGAGGGCAAGAAGCTCACGCCGGGCATGATATCGACGCTCGGCGCAGGAGACGGCATTGAAACCGTCAATCCCGGCAATTCCGGCAGCGACGCGGCCGGTTTTCTGAAAACCCAGCAGGCGCTTATCGCCGCCGGGCAAGGCCTGAGCTATGAGGCCGTCAGCCGTGATATGTCCGGCGCGACATATTCCTCGGCGCGTCAGAACGCCATTGAGGACGAGAGCACATATGCCGAGGACGTTGAAATGCTTACGGAGTTCATGTCCGAAGTTTATGAGACGTTCGTAATTTCCTGTTATCTCTCCGGGCTTATCGAAATGCCCGGCTTTTGGGATAAAAAAGCCGAATACCTTTCCCACACCTGGACAAAAGCGCCGAAGAAATGGATCGACCCCGCAAAGGAAAGCAATGCCGGGAAAACCGCATTGCAGTCCGGGCAGAAAACGTTCCAGGATATCTGCGCCGAACAGGGCAAGGACTGGAAAGAAGCAATCAATGAAATGGCCGAGGTGCTGGACTACGGCAGAACGGTCGGAATCGAATTAGGAGGTGTTATTTATGGAAGCGGAACTGCAGCGCAGCAGAACGCCCCCGACAAAGGCAAGCAAAGCGCCGACGGAGAAAAATAACGGTCAGCGCAGCATGGGCCATATCGAGGCCATGCGCGACGGAGGTCAGGAAGACAGCCGCCGTCGCATAATCAGTTTTTCGAGCGAGGAGCCTTACCAGCGCTGGTTTGGTCCGGAGATCCTTGACCATTCGCCCGCCGCGGTAGATCTTACACGGTTGAACGAAGTAGGTGTTCTGCTGTTTAACCACAACACGAACATTGTGATCGGCAGGGTAAATCGCGCATGGATCGAGGATAGCCGCGGCATGGCGGAAGTCGAATTCGACACGGATGAGGACGCGGAAAAGATCTTCGGAAAAGTCAAATCCGGCACGCTTAAAACAACGTCTGTGCGCTACAGCGTGGACAGCTGGGAAGAGGTCGCCGCCGGCAAAAAATCCGCTGACGGGCGTTTCACCGGCCCTTGCAGCGTTGCCCGAAAGTGGATGCCGATGGAGGTATCCATTGTCTCTGTTCCTGCGGATGCTACAGTAGGTGTAGGTCGAGCGAATGATCCTGAGCAGGGTGCAGACCTTTCGATCTACGAGAAGCAGATACTTGTCAACAAAAATCTTTTACATAAGGAGTTTTTAACATGAACATTCAGGAAATGATCGAGCGTCAGCAGGCTATCGTCGACGGTGCTCGCGCCGCCGGCCGTGCGCTGTCGGCGGAGGAAAGTGCAGAATTCGATAATCTGCAGCGTCAGATCGAAGAGGCGCAGGGCAATCCCCCCGAAGTGCCCGAAAATCCCGATATCAACGAAGCGGCGCGTCAGGCAGTTATCGCCGAGCGCCAGCGCGTCAGCGATATCACTGCTCTGTGCCGTCAGGCCGGTATGGATCCGGCTGAGTACATCAGCAACGGCTCCGACATAAACGCGGTCCGTCAGGCCGCAGTCGATCATCTCATCGCGCACGGCGCACCCGTCGGCAGCAGAATGACCGGTTCGGAGGGCGATGACTTCCGCCAGGCTGCCGCAGACGCAATGCTTATGCGTACCGGAGTCGAAGTTCAGAATCCGGCACGCGGCGCCGAAGAAATGCGCGGTTTCTCACTGCGCGACATGGCTATCGAATGCCTTGCGCGTGACGGCGTAGGCACTACCACCTCTCTGCTGCGTATGAGCAAGGACGATCTTTTCAACACCGTTTGCCGCCAGTTCTTTAACCCCACTGCGGCATTCCCTGCGATTCTTGATAACGCTATCAGGAAAAACATCGTCCAGCTGTATCAGACCGTTCCTACCACGTTCCAGCTTTGGACCACTAAGGGCAGCGTTTCCGACTTCAAGCCTACCAAGGATCACAGCTACCTTGCCGGCGGCGCAGGCGACTTTCTCCGCGTCGGCGAAAACGGCGAACTGAAGGCCGACAAGCCGTCGACCGAGCTTCTGCCTCAGCGTCAGATCGACACCTACGGCCGCCAGTTCTCGATGTCGCGTCAGGCGTTCATTAACGACGATATCGGCTTTATAACCGAGATCCCCGGCCTGTACGCCACAAGCGCAAAGCGCACTATCAATAAGCAGGTCTACAAGATCCTTGTTGATAACCCCGCCGTGTTCGACGGCGTGGCGCTGTTTGACAATGCGCATAACAACCTGATTGCCACCGGTGCAGCACCCTCCGTTGATACTCTGCAGGCGATCATGCTCAAGCTTCTGTCTCAGAAGGATCCCTTCGGCGACAGCATCATGGTAGAACCCGAGTATCTAATCGTTCCCGTAGGCTACGGCTTCAAGATGTCTCAGCTGCTTGAAACCGCGCTGATCGACGTCACCGGCATTGGCAGCCACACCGCAAACGCACTGTACAACTACCGCAACAAGCTCAAGGTTGTCGAGGAAGGTGCACTTAATGTTCTCGCGGCCGGCGGCGCGATCCCCTGGTTTGCTGTCGGTAATAAGAATTACGCAAAGTCCCTGCAGGTCGATTACCTCAACGGTCAGGAGGCCCCGACCATCCGCCGCAGCGAGGTTCCCGGCCAGCTGGGCTTTGTATGGGACATTTGGCTTGACTGGGGCATTACCGCAGTTGACTTCCGCGGCATTGCAAAGAACCCCGGCGTAGCCCTGACCTGAAATAATAGGAGGTAACGAATATGACCGCGAAATACTGGCAGGCAGGTGAAGTGCTGGACTACACCCCCAGCGACAACGCCGTAGCAAACGGCGAGGTAGTAAGCCTCGGAACTCGCATCGGAGTTGCCGGCGCCGATATTGCAAAGGGCGCGACCGGCCCCTTGTACGTCGAAGGCGTGTTTTACATGGACAAGGCATCCGGTGCCGTAACTATGGGCGCAGCACTGTATTACGACGTTACAAACAAGAAAATAACCACTGTTGCTTCGACCGGCGAGAGCAGCGCCAAAGTCGATAATATCCCGGCCGGCTACGCGGCCGCGGCAGCCGCAGCAGGCGATGCGACCGTCCTTGTAAAGCTCCTCGGCTAATGGGAGGAGCAGAATGAAAAAACTTATTGCAAAGCGCCCTATTTTGTACGGCAGCCGCATGTATGAAGCAGGCGACACTCTTCCCGCAAACGATGAGCGCATGGTCAATGCGTGGCTCGCAGCGGAAAGCGCAGAGCTCATTGACACCGAAAAGGCCATTGAATGCGCAGATCAGGAGATAGCCGATATTCCTGCGGATGAAACTGCGGTTGACGCACACATTGACCCTGCGCAGCTGGAAGGCATGTCGAAGGATGAGCTCAAAAAGCTGGCTGAGGACATGGGCGTAGAGCTTCCCCGCGGAGCGGCTAAGGCGCTCATAATCGACCGTCTGACGGCAGTTGCCGTACAGATCCCGGCTGAAAATGAAGAAGGTGCCCAGTAATGGGCACTTCCTTCAAGGACCAAATCAGGGCGGATATAACCTCGGTGTTTTTAAACGGGCTGGAATTTGCCGACGACCACGAGCTTAACGGCAAGACCATGAAGGCCGTCATTGACGACAACGAGCTGCTCGAGCGCGATAAGGCTAAGGTTATGAGCACGGAGATAGACGGCATCCATAAGATGCGCCGGTTTATTTACGTTGCGAAAGCAGACTTCGGGCCGCGCCCGGCGCCCGGCATGATAGTCACCCTTGACCGAAAGCCGTTCCGCGTTAAAAGCTGTACATCCGAGGCCGGTATTTTAGGCATCGAAGTGGAGGCAATCAAGTCATGAAAGAACAGCCGATGCTGTACATAGATACGGCTACAGAGCTTGATTATATCGAAGCCCGGCTCAAAGACGTGCCGGAAAAGATCGCTTCAAAAAGGATCTTGAAAACAGCGCTTACCGCTGCGGCACGACAGGCACGTAAACAGATGGTCAAGGACAATAAGCAGCGCTATGCTCTGAAAAAGAGCGGCACGTTCAGCCGGGAAAGCAAGGTCATTGCCGCTAAGACCTCAAAGCTTGAAGCAACGGTTTTGGCCAGCGGCCCTAAGCACAAGCTTTATGAATTCACATCAAGGCAAAACACAGCCCGGCTGGCTGCACGTGCCAAGGTTCTAAAAGAAGCGCCTTTAAAGTCTCTTGAGATTGATGGCCGCAAAGCCTTCATTGCAACTATAGCGAACAAAAGCGGCAGCACTCACACAGGCATATTCCAGCGTAAGACCTCAGCCCGCAATCCAATTGATGAGCGAATTTCATTAACCTCGGCAGACATGTTCGGCCGCGTTGCTCGAAAGCCCGAGGTTGCCGAGCTGGTCTACGACATGCTTGCGAAGGAAGTCGAAAAGCGCATCGAGAAGGCGCTTGAATAGCCAAAAGGAGAAAATACATGGACATGAACACCCTGCAGGATGCCCTTATCAAGGACCTCGCCGAGCTTTTCAAGGACTTCAAGCTGCAAAGCTCGATAAATGAGGCAAGCACTCTGCACATCTACCGACAGTTTATCCCCATTCGCGTCGGCGAGGATGAAGACCCGGAAGCCTACGTTCCGCCCGAGCCCTATATTCAGGTCAAGCTGGCCGACGGCGAGCTTAACGACCGCGGCGAGCGGCAGTCGGCGAATGTCGTTCTGATGATCGGCGTGTGCGATCATGATCCAAACCGGCAGGGGTATTCCGATGCGCTGAACATCGTCGAGATGATAAAGCTGCACTATGGTGCAAACTGCGTTTTCGGCAAAAGCTTTGAGGTCGAAACACCGATCAGGTGGGCGATATCCGATGAGGACACACACCCGTATTATTACGCGGCAGTCGGCTTCAGTGTATCAGCCCCGGCCATTTACCGCGAAGGAGTTGAAACCTAATGGCGAAACAGAAAAACGCTGCGCCGTGCCCGGTCGTGATCTACTGCGGCCCGACGATAGCAGGCGTAGCAAAACAGTACACAGTCTACAAGGGCGAGCTGCCTACAGCGTTAAAAGACGCGATAGCAAAAGCACCCGTCATAGGGGAGCTGATATTCCCGCTTGAGAAGCTGCCCGAAGTAAGGCAGCAGATCAACAGCAAGAGCGGGCACATTTACCGTCTGTACAGGATCGTACAGGCAAAATTTTAAGGAGGAAGAAATATGGCATACAGACACGGCGTGTACAACATCGAGCAGCCGACAAGCATGCCCACGCCCCAGGAAGGCCGCGCGGCAATACAGGTCATAATCGGCACAGCGCCGATACACCTTGCAAAAGACCCGGCCGCCGCAGTGAACAAGCCCATTCTCTGCAGCAGTTACAAGGAAGCTGTTGAGGCCTTCGGCTATTCCGACGACTTCGACAACTTCACGCTTTGCCAGTCGATACAGGCATCGTTCGGCATCTTCAACGTTGCGCCCATCATCCTGATAAACGTTCTTGACCCGTCGAACACGGCACATGTCACCGAAAACAGTGCCGAAAGCTGCGCCGTCAGCGACAAGACGGCCGTTTATAAAAAGCAGTATGTTCTGCTTGATGCCCTCAGCGTCAAAAACGGTCAGACGGATCTTGTGCGCGGCACAGACTACTCCGCCGAGCACGATGATGACGGCAACGTCGTTATCACGCTTATATCCGAAACCGCATCCGCAGCGTCGAGCCTGAGCGTCAGCGGCAAAAGCCTGAAGCCTTCCGGCGTGACGGCATCCGACATTGTCGGTGCGGTGAACACATCGACCGGCAAGGAAACCGGTCTTGAAACCATCCGTCAGGTATTCCCCAGGCTCGGCAAGATCCCCGGAACACTGCTTGCACCGGGCTGGTCTCATAATGCCGTTGTAGCCGCCGCGCTTCAAGCAAAGACCGAGGCCATAAACGGCGTATTCAACTGTGTCTGCCTTATAGACATTCCTTCCGGCAGCTCCGGCGCTACCGTGTGCACCGGCGTAAAGACCGCAAAGGAAAGCCTCGGTGTTACATCACCCCATGCGGCGGCACTGTGGCCGATGGCACAGGTCGGCAAGAAGAGATACTACATGTCCGCGATCTTCGGCGCGATGATGGCGTATAACGACGTACTTAATGGCGATGTGCCCTGCAATCCGTCGAACAAGGCTCTGCCCATCGATGCGACAGTCCTTGCCGATGGTACGGAAGTGCTGCTGGATCAGCAGCAGGCGGACGACTACATAAACGCTGTCGGTGTTATAACGGTCATCAATGCCGGCGGATTCCGCAGCTGGGGCAACAATACCGCCGCATATCCCGATACCGCAGACCCCAAAGACAGATGGTTCGCCGTGCGCCGCTTCTTCGACTGGGACGGCAACGAATTTGTGTATAAATACACATCGTATGTCGATAAGCCCGCGTCAAAGCGCCTTATCCAGTCGATAGTTGACAGTCAGAACATCATCGGCAACGGCTATGTCGCAAGAGACTACTGTGCAGCGTATCACATGGAATTCAGGTCCGACGAAAATTCCATTGAGCAGCTGCTCGCCGGTCAGCTTACGGTGCACACCCTGTTTGCCCCGTACATTCCGGCCGAAACCATCGAAAACATCCGCGAATACGATGTGAGTGCCCTTGAAAGCGTAATTGGAGGTTAAGCGATGAAAGACATTCCCACCAAGATAAACAAATACAACGTCTACAATGACGGTGACCGTCTGCTGGGCATGGGCGATGAAATGTCGCTGCCTGACTTCGAGGCATCCAGCGAAACCATTACCGGAGCTGGCATCCTCGGAGAAATCGACGACCCCACCGTCGGCTACTTCGGCAATCAGGAGATCGAGATACCCTTCCGGCTGCTGGATAAAGAGGCCATGTCCATGATGGACATGACAAAGGCCGTGCATCTCACGATCCGCGGCGCATGCCAGTCCACCGACAGCGAGGGTAATATCGCATTCAAGCCCATTCGCTGCGTCGTACGCGGCCGCAGCAAGAAGCTTGCCGCCGGCAAATTCAAAAACGGAAACCCCATGGACACATCGGTTTCGCTTACCGTTCTGTACATCCTCATCGAGGTTGAAGGGGAGCCCGTTATCGAGCTGGACAAGCTCAACGAAGTTTTCAAGGTCAACGGCATTGATATGCTGGCCGAAATTAAGGAGATGTGCTGACTATGGATGAAATCATAAACATGCCCCAGGTCGAGGAAGGAGACCTTGTCGTAAAATTAAGCAAGCCTTTTGTTTTTGAAAACAAGACCTACACCGAGGTCGATCTGCGCGGCCTCGAGGATCTCAACGGTGAGGATCTGTGCCGCGCTGATCGCGCGGTGCGCGCACAGGGAAATACAGCACCCATGACCGAAATGACCCCGGACATAGCCTGCTTTTTGAGCAGCGTTTCTACACACCTACCGGTCGAATTCTTCAAGGCTCTGCCCATAAGGGAAATGATCAAGGTCAGGAACGCTGTTTCGGGTTTTCTGCTCGGTGGGGACGAATAACCCCACCGGAAATAAGAAAAACGTGTGTCGGCCTGTCGGCGCTGCTGCACACGGGCGTTGATTATTTTATGCATTTACCGATAGACGAATTGGTTTACTACGCGGAGGAGGCGACAAAACTGCATGGCAAGTAAAAGCAAAACATATGAGCTAGCACTGAAGATTGCAGGCAAAGTCGATAGCTCACTTAAAAAAAGCTGCCTCGCCGCTGCGAAAGATGTCAACACACTGAGCGCAAGCGTGCAAAAGGTCAGCGGCAAAGCGGCAAAGGCTATGGCAACAGCTACGAGCGCCGCTATCACCGCAATCACTGTTGATGCCGCAAAAAAGGCGATCGAGTTTGAAAGCACTATGGCCGACGTTGCGAAGGTCGTTGACGGACTGCGCGATCAAAACGGTGCATTCACCAAAAGCTACTACGAAATGTCCGACGCGCTGCTGAACATGTCCAAAAGCATCCCCATGACTGCGGATGCGCTGGGGCAGATAATGGCTTCAGCAGGACAGGCAGGCATTGCGTCGGAGGATCTTACGAAGTTCACAGAAACCGCTGCAAAAATGGGCGTTGCGTTCGATACCACGGCCGAGCAGGCCGGTGAATGGATGGCGACATGGCGCACGGCCCTTAATCTTTCGCAAACGCAGGTCACGGCGCTGGGTGACCAGCTCAACTATTTGGGCAATACCACATCCGAAAATGCGCTGAAGCTCTCAGAGGTCGTCACGCGCGTCGGCGCATTGGGTCAGACTGCAGGTCTGTCGGCCGGTGAAGTCGCGGCGCTGGCCGCGTCCATGCCCGGCGTTACTGCTGAGATATCCGCTACCGGTATAAAAAGCATGATGATCGCAATGACCGCCGGCGCATCGGCCACATCCAAGCAGGCCGCCGTTTTGCAGCAGTTGGGCTTCACAGCATCCGACATGGCAAACCGCATGCAGACGGATGCCAAGGGCGCGATAATCGACCTTTTGGGAGCAATAAAGCAGCTGCCAGCAGCTGAGCAGACTGCGGCGCTTAGCCAATACTTCGGCAAGGAAAGCGTTTCGTCCATAGCTCCGCTTCTGAAGAATCTCGGCTATCTTCAGCAGCAATTTGCCAAGGTCGGAGATGCTGCGGCATACAGCGGCTCCATGGAAGCGGAATACGCCGTGCGCGCCGATACAACGGCAAACAAGCTGCAATTGATGCAGAACAAGCTGGCTGTGCTGCAGGTGCAAATAGGCAACAAAATTCTCCCCTATGTCAATGACGCGCTGGATGATCTGTCGGCAAATGCGCTGCCGAAAGCGGAAAAGACCTTGGGGTTTATTATCCCCAAGGTTGCAAAGCTGTTGGGCTTTATGCTTGAGCACAGCAGTGCACTGATCAATATCGGATTAGGGATCACTGCTGTAGTAGGGATAAGCAAGACCTTCAAAGCCGTATCGACCGCCTACAAGGGCGCAACGGCCGCGGTCAAGCTTTTGAGAGCAGCACAGCTTAAAACCAAAATATCAACAGTTGCCCTGACGGCACAAACCAGGGCACATACGTTTGCCATGAGAGCCAGTGCCGCCGCGAGCAAGGCCGCTGCCGTTGCTTCAAAAGCATTCCGCGCCGGTCTTGCATTTGTAACAAGTCCGATAGGCATTGCAATCTTGGCTATAACAGCACTTATCGCCGCAGGCGTATGGCTGTATAAAAACTGGGACACCGTCAAGGCAAAGGCCGCACAGCTCGGCGCGAAGATCAGCGGAATTTGGACGAAGATCAACACTGCCGTCACAACGGCAATAGCAGCGATATCCTCGCGTTTTCCAGCCCTCGGCGCGGTCCTGTCCGGCCTGTGGAAAAGCGTACAGGACGTTTGGGGCAACATAAAAGCCATTTTCTCTAACATAATCGGATTTATCGATAACGTTTTCAGCGGAAATTGGTCAGCTGCCTGGGGAAATGTCGTCTCGATATTCGGCAACGTATTTGGTGAACTGGCCAACATAGCAAAAGCACCGATCAACGCTGTTATATCCGTCATAAATATGGTCTTGTCGAAGATCAACGAAATGAAGATATCCATTCCGGACTGGGTCCCCGGCGTGGGCGGCAAGACATTAGGCTTTAACATTCCGCAGATACCGATGCTTGCCACAGGCGGCATTGCAACAGCTCCGACACTGGCTATGGTCGGCGAGGGCGGAGAGCCAGAGGCCGTGCTGCCGCTGTCAAAGCTTGCTCAGCTGCTGGATGATTGGGATAAGAAGCCGAAGCCCGGCCCTGCCGGAGGCGGCGAGAGCATCGTCTTCTCCCCTGTGTTCAATTTCCACGGCGGTACACCGTCGCGCGAGGAAGCCATGGAAGCCGGCCGCGTAAGCTTTGCGGAATTCAAGCGCCTGTATCGGCGCATGAAGGATGAAGAGCGCCGCAAGCAGTTTTCCCCGGCGTAAGGAGGGCAGGCATGAGCACAACCTACACTACAAAGCAGGGCGACACCTGGGATCAGATATCCTATGCCATCTACGGAAGCGAAAAGTATATTGATTGGCTGATATCCAATAATCCTGCGCTTTTGGACAACTTCGTATTCTCTGCCGGTGTCACCCTGCAAACTCCGGAGCTGCCGGAAGATTATACGGCGATATCCGTTCCGGCGTGGAGGGTAAGCCTATGAAGCCACGCCAGGCAGAAGTAGACCTTTACTACAACGGAGCGGCCGTTAAAACGGTGATGGACGAATACATCACCGACATAAGCTACACAGACCCTGCCAGCGGCGCGGCCGACAGCCTGGATATATCTATCCACGACCGCGCCCGGCAGTGGATCACTGCATGGATGCCTATAAGCGGTGATACGCTGTCGGCAAAAATATCGCTCAGCGGCGATGATGCCGGCGGCATACCGCTTGACTGCGGCTTTTTCGTGCTTGATAAATTCGAGTTCGGCGGCTGGCCAGTTACAGGCACGATATCCGCGGTGTCCACACCTGCCGACGGCGGCTTTATGGCCACGGTGCGCACCCAGAATTGGGAGGGCGTCACCATAAAGGAAATAGGCACAGAGATTGCTGCGAGAGCGGGTCTGAAGCTGGCCTGGGACGTGTCCGGGGCGGATTTCATTATCAAGTCCGTCGAGCAATCGGAGCAGACCGACAGTGACTTTTTCTCAAGCCTATGCGAGACGTACGGCCTCGAGGTCAAGGTCTACAGGCAAAAGATCGTCGTATATGACCGCGAGGCATACAAAGGAAAAGCACCCGTCCGCACAATAGGTACCGAGTCGCTAATCTCGTGGTCATGGTCCAAGGACATGGCCGGAACATATACCGGCGGCGAGTATACCTACACCGATATATCCACAGAGGCGGACATCGCCGTTTCGATCGGTAACGGCAAGCGCATTTTGAAGCAGTCCGGCAAAGCCGACAGTCGAGCCGATGCGGAGCGGAAGATCCGCGCAGCAGTAAACAAGGCTAACCACGGCAGTACGAAGCTGAGCGCAAGCATCATCGGCGACGCGCAGCTTGTGTCGGCGCAGTGCGTTACCGTCGTCGGTATCGGCAGGCTATCCGGTAAATACTATATCGACAGCATTACGCACAACATATCCGGCAGCGGCTACACAATGGATTTGGAGATGTCTCTAGTCGAATCAATGTCCGACGAAGTCATGAAGGATTCGATAGGCCGCCTGTACGCTGTCGGCGTTATCACGGACATGTCTTACTGGATTGCCCGGTACACGCAGGTCAAGCACCTTGACGGTCTTATAGTCAATATGGCAACGGTCATTAAGGTCAACCGCGGCGGCAGCAGCATAAGCACCGTATCTGCGGCGCTGGATGTGCTTACACAGTACGGCGTTATAAATTCGCCAACATATTGGGCAGCAAAATACACACTGGTACCGGCGCTTGACCGGCTGATCATCAACGCAGCGAACGCGCTGACGGAGGGATAGCATGAATAACAACATCCGCATCGGGAAAATATCCGCCATTGATTACGCATCCGGGCTCGTCCGCGTCGTGTACCACGACAAGGACGATGCCGTAACCGGCCTTATTCCCCTGCTGTCAAATGAATATTTCATGCCCCAGGTCGGCGATCAGGTGATAGTGCTGCATCTTTCAAACGGCACGGAAGCCGGTGTTGTCCTCGGCCGCCCGTGGAGCGAAAAAAACAAGCCGCCCGAGAGCGGAGAAGGCATTTACCGAAAGGATCTTTCGCACAAAAACGGCAAAGCCTATATCCGCTATGAAGGCGGCGTTTTAAAAATCCACGCAGACAGCATCGTCCTTGACGGCAATGTCACTGTGACGGGCAGTCTGACATCAAACGAATAAGGAGCGGCTATGATCGGAACATTGGGAACAAAAATAGTGTTTGAAGTCTCAGCCGAGCAGGTACTCACATTTGAAAGTCTCAGCCGCGATGTAGCCGGTCGCTGGGCGGCGCACGAGATACTCGGGGCAAAGCCCAAGACAGAATACCTCGGTCCGGCTGCCCAAACTGCAAGTCTGACCATCCGGCTTTCCGCAGCACTCGGAGTCAAGCCCCGCGCGATGCTCGAAACTGTTGAAGAAATGGTCGAGAGCGGCGACACGGAGTATCTGATAATCGGCGGCAAGATGATCGGCAGAAACCGCTTTTACATCGAAAGCGCGTCCGAGAGCTGGGATCGCATCTACAGCCGCGGCGAGCTGGCCGCGGCATCGGTCACTTTGAATTTAGGTGAATATTCATGAACGACCTTTACGATTTTCAAATCGAATACACTTTTTCGGACAATAAGCTTGCCGATTTAGACCGCAGCATTTGTCTGCTCTTGTCCACGCGCGCAGGGACTATACCGCTTGACCGCGAGCTCGGCCTGAGCATGGACTTCATCGACATGCCGCCGGAGACGGCAAAAAGCCTTTACACGGCGGAAGTGTCCGAAAAAATTGCAAAATTCATCCCCGGAGTGCGGGTGAAAAGCGTTTCCTGGGATAAAGGAAACAACGGAAAAATGAAAAGCAAGGTGGTGATAACAGGTGTCTGAAATATCTGCGATCAAAAATACCCCCGATATATCTTTCATTGACGGGAAGACGGTCGACGATGTCCAGCGCGAGATGATAGCCAACTTTGAGGACTATATGACCCGCATCGACGGCAGGCCGGTCACCCTCGGCCGCGCATCGGTGCACAGGGCAATCATTAACGCGGCCGCCGTTCAGATCTATTTGGCCATGCAGTACGTTGACCGCGCCGGTAAGCAAAATCTTTTGAAGTATGCCTACGGCGATTTTCTCGACAACCTTGCACTGCTGCGCGGCGTAGAACGCACTCCGGCGACAGCTGCGACTACAACACTGAAATTCACTGCATCCGCCGCCCGTGCGTCCGCAATAAGCATACCGCAGGGTACTCGCGTCGCATCAGCCGGCGGCACGCTGTACTTCAAAACCGTCGAATATGCGGAGATCCCGGCCGGATCCACGACCGTTACCGTTGCGGCGGTGTGCACCGAAGCCGGAGCGGCCGCCAATTCGATAGCCGCCGGAGAACTGACGACCATCGTTGACCCCGTACCGTATGTCTCATCGGTCACGAACACTACCGAAGCGGCAGGAGGAGCGGAGGTTGAAACCGACGACGCACTGAAGGAGCGCATCTATCTCGCACCCGGTGCGTACTCCACAGCCGGGGCGGCAGATGCGTATATCTATCACGCGAAGCGGTACAGCGCGGCCGTGGGCGACGTTGTCGTGTCCGCAAATCACGATGCAGGTACTGTAAACATCGTATTCCTTAACAGCGACGGCACCGCGCCGGGCACGGAGATGATACAGGGGCTTACGGCGTACCTTTCCGCAAAAACCATCCGGCCGCTGACCGACAAGGTAGTTGTCGCCGCGCCGGCAAACGTAAGCTACAGCATAAGCCTGACGTACTACATAAGCCGCGAAGACAGCGCACAGGCCGAGAATATCCAAGCAGCCGTAAACACGTCCATATCGCAATACACGGCGTGGCAGCGCACCATAGGCCGCGATATAAACCCGTCGAAGCTGACGGCGATGGTCATTGCAGCCGGTGCAAAGCGCGTTGTCGTGTCCGCACCCGCCTACACCAAGGTGGCAGCAACATCCGTCGCAAATCTTTCGGCCGCGGCATCGGTCACATACGGAGGTCTTGAAGATGATTGATCTGAAGGACAGCCTTATGACCGACATACTGCCCGGACATTTGGCAACGGCCGAGGTCAAGGCGCTGGCCTACGCCGTAGGCCGTCAGATCAGGCAGCTATGCTCCTACGCCGATAAGTCGCGCACATACGCGGCGCTTGCGTCCGCGCCGGACACGGTGCTGGATGCCCTCGCCGCCGAGCTGCGCACCCCGGCCTATGACGAAACCTTGCCGGTCGAGACAAAGCGTGAGCTTGTTGCCAGCACCCTGACATTCTACACCCATCTCGGCACACCGGCCGCGCTCGAGCAGCTGATAAGCATCCTGTTCGCAAAAGGCCGCGTCGCCGAATGGTACAACTACAACGGCAGCGAATATCACTTCAAGGTTCAGATAGATATTGCCGCCGATGCCGTTGACGATGCAAAGCAGGCTCAGGTGCAGGCATGGGTAAACCAGTACAAAAATCAGCGTTCGATACTGGATACCATCGAATACTACGAAACCGGCGCCGAGGCTGTCGCATTCACCGCCGCCGCATTCATCGGCTGTGAGCTGGTCGATAGCTGCACCGCCGAAAACTACAATTAATCCGGAGGTACACACATGGCAAAATGGACAGGTGTTGTCACCAACAAGGGCGCGGAGCTTCTCGCCGCATGGGCGGAGGGTACGACCCTGAATATATACTCTGCGGCCGCCGGCACGGGCACCGTCGCCGAGGCCGCAATGATAGCTCAAACCGCGCTTGCCGGGCAGAAGCAGGCCGCAAGCATCGTAAGCCACAGCAAGGCTGACGGCGCCACCGGCCTTAAAATCCAGCTTCAGATCACCGCACCGTCAACCGGCTACACCCTTAATCAGTTCGGCATATGGGCAAAGGTCGGCAGCGGCGAAGGCAAGCTGCTCGCACTGTTTCAGAATTCCGAAGGCATCGACGTTCCGTCGGCATCCGATTCACCGGATTTCGTTTATACGTTCTATGGCCTGATCATGATATCCAACACCGGCAGTATCTCGGTCACGGTCGATGCAAGCGCCGTCGTTACCACAGCGACTATGCAGGCCGCAATCGCCGCTGCTATCGCGGACATTCCTCAGCCCATCATCGGCACCGCGCCACCCACGACATCGACCGTCGGCGTAGTCGGGCAGGAATACATCGACACGGCGGCAAAGCTTGTTTATCACTGCACAGCGGCGGCGGCTACGGGGTATACGTGGATATCAGCTGACAAAAACCTGCAAGACACAAAGCAGGACAAATCCACAGCTATCACCACATCGAACATAGCAAGTCAAACCGTTAACAGGGCGAAGTATGCAACCGACGGTGTAGCGGTCGGAACGCCTGTACTGCGCAATCAGTATTTTTCAAGTACGGAATCGACGCCGACCGTAAACGGGCGAATATGCTGGGTGTACGGCTAAGGGGGGGCGCGGATATGGCACACAAAACTTTAATCAATGGTACTTCCTATGATATCAAAAGCGGGAGAACCTTAATCGGAGGTACTGGCTATGATATCAAAAAAGGCCGGACGCTTATTGGAGGTACGGGGTATGATATAAGCTTTGGAACGCCTGTTGGAGAGCTTGCAGTTGGGTCGAGTGTGTATATGAACGTCGGCGGAGTTCGCAAAGAATGGCTTGTTGTGCATCAAGGTAATCTAACACCCGCGTATTACGATGATACTTGTAATGGCACATGGTTATTGTTGAAAGATATTTATGCCCTTATTGAGTTTGCATATAAAACAAATGACGAAGCCGGTGGATATAGATATTATTATGAGTATTCAAAAGTCGATAACTATCTAAGAAACACATTCTTCCCATTATTAGAACCCCATATTCAGTCACTGATTAAACAAATTAATCTCCCGTTAATTAGCCGTGCCAGTGCAACATATAATCCGCCAACAACAGTACCACGAAAAATATTTTGCCTTGACAGAGCTGATTTGGGATTTGGTCACTGGTCAGGTGAAACAAATGTACCATTGAGTTACTTTCCGGATCAAACATCTTCGAGCAATAAAAAGAAAATTGGTTACTATAATGGCCAAGCGACAAGCTGGTATACTCGAGACGATTTTTCCAATGACCTTACTATTGTCTACACCTCAGGGAGTTTGGCATATTTAACCTCTGTCACTGGCAAAGAAGAAGGCATTCGACCTTCTCTTGTTCTTCCATCCGACGATGCAAAATTCGATGATAACTTCAACATATTTTAGGAGGTACACAATGACCTACATCAAAGTAAACAACACACTATACCCAGCGGAAATAGGCGGCAGAATAGGCGACTACGAGTGGGACAGGCGCGACACAAAGTCTATCACGCTCTCCATGACATACGCCGAAGTGCTTGCGTTGCTGCCGGATAACACGCCGTGGAGCATCGTACAGGAAGACACGGTGCAGAAGATAAGCGAGGACGGTCAGCCAATGGTTGACGGAAGCGGCAATCCCGTAACAGAAGAAGTCACCAACGAATACGACAACTCGGAATACAACACGAGCGGTGTTATCCGCGATAACCGCGACGGCACTTGCACAATCAAAATGGGCAAGCCTACGGAGATCGAGACCGTGACGGCAAACGCGATAAGCTCGGCAGACCTTGAGAATGCTTACAAGGAAGGTGTGAACAGCATATGACGAAAGATGAAGCGATCGCAAAAATGAAAGAAAAAGGCGCGGACGATGCGCTCAATCTGCGCGGACGCGCAAGCACGATGGACGGCACGGCGATAATCGCGGAGGAAAGCAAAGTGCCCGATTTCGACGCGCAGAAGGATTACAGCGCATGTCCTGCCGGTACGCCGGTTGCGGACGAGGGGCAGGTGTGGACGCTGATAACGCCGTACAACGCCGCGAATTATCAGGGCAGGCCATCAACGCTTCGCGCTCTGTGGGGGCTGTGTCACACGAAAGACCCGGCCAAGGCTAAAGCATGGGTAGCCCCTCTCGGAACGAGCGGCATGTACATGACCGGGGAGTGTTACCGTGATGCCGACGGCAAAGTGTATCGCTGCAAACAGGACAACTGCGTTTACGACGTGGCCGCGCTGCCAAGCGCATGGGAGGAAGTATGATGACCTACACAAACAGTCCGCTTGTGGACTACACGCAGATATCCCCACACCGGGGCAACCGTAACGGGCATGTAATCGACACTATCACAATCCACTGCGCAGCGGCACAGGCGGCGGTTGAAACGTTAGGCAGGCTGTTCCAGACCAAGCAGGCAAGTGCCAACTACGGCATAGGCGCAGATGGGCGCGTCGGAATGTACGTCGAAGAAAAAGACAGAAGCTGGTGCACGTCCAACAACGCCAACGACGCGCGCGCCGTGACCATCGAGGTTGCGTGTGATAACCGACACCCCTACGCCGTTAAAGATGCCGTGTATAAAAAACTGATTACCCTTGTAGCCGATATCTGCAAGCGAAACGGAATTGCAAAGCTGGTCTGGTCAACGGACAAATACTACCGCATGAACCACAAAGGCGGCAGTAACATGACCGTACATAGGGACTATGAAAACAAAGCCTGCCCCGGTCAGTGGTTGTATGATCGCCACGGCCAGATCGCAGCGGAAGTAAATAAAATTTTGGAGGATGAAGAAATGGTCAGATGGAACAAAATCGAGGATGTGCCGGAGGGCTTTTACCGCGACACCGTCAGGCAGCTCATGCAGGACGGCATAATCAAGGGCAAGGGCAACGGCGTGATCGACCTGACGGAGGATATGCTCAGGGTAATGATCTTCTGTCAGCGCATTATGGAGGGCAAGTAAATGAACGCACCGGATAAAATCACAGAGATCAAGGGCGCCGCGACTGCGGTTGCGGCAGTCATCACCGGCTTGATAGGCTGGGCAGGCTGGGCGGTAATGCTGTTTCTCGCGCTTGTCATCATCGACTGGACAACGGGCTCGTGCGCCGCGAAGAAGGCCGGAGACTGGAACAGCGCCCGTTCGAGAGAAGGCCGCTGGCACAAGGTCGGCGAGATAGTCGCCGTCGTTGCAGCATTCATGTGCGACCTTGCGTTGAAAATAGGAATGACCGGCCTCGGCATCGCACTGCCGATAGACTATGAAACGCTGTTCGGTCCGCTGGTGACGATGTGGTATATCTTCACGGAAATAGGCTCGATCGCCGAGAATGCGCAGGCATTGGGCGCACCTGTGCCCGACTGGTTGACGAGCGGCATCAAAAAGCTCAAAGACAAGACCGATGATATGGGGAACAAGTGAATAGAAAAACAGCCCTCGGCAAATCCGCCGAGGGCTGCGTAATACAGTCTTGTTATTGCTATTTATTTGTGGCTCCCTTTCCGTTCGACAGTATATGTCTTGCAACAAGAATGAATATTGCCGCTATAAGAAGCAGTCCACCAATCGTTGTCAATTCGGGATGGCTTTGAGCAAAAATAATAATCCAACTGCCCGAATTGGAATAATCCACAAAATACAGCAGCGCCACAATCGCCAACACAGCGAAAATAACAAAATTCCCCCACACCCATGATGGATACTTTTGAGAAAACGAAGCCTTCGTGTCGCATTGAGAACTCAGCTGTAGTCCTGTCAACTTAGCTATAAAGAAAACAAATACAAATATCAAGTTATACATACATATTCCCCATATGCACCCGATAATGAGCACTTGAAGAATAGGAAAAGATTTTGCTCCTTCAAAAATATTGTCGAGAGAGCTAATGCTTCCAAACACAATAAACGACAGTGCAGTAAAGATTGCAATAAGTGAAATTAGTTCCTTACGAATACTATTTTCCATTTCGACTACTTGGCTATGTACTCTCTCATCTATTAGCTCTTTAATAAAATCAGAGCCCTGATCAAACTCGATTTTTTGCCGCGCAGCCAAGTTAGCGTGATCCCATAGTTTATCGACTAACGCTACAATATCATCATTTACTGCGGCATCACCACTATCAAAGCTTTGCTTATATGCATAACTTCGCAGAGCTTCAATGTTTGATAAGATTAGGCCGGTCTGCTCACAGCAAAAAAGATAGTTACTCACATCTGAATAAAACCATCGCTGATAATCCTTCTTATAGTCACTTATCAAACAAAATAACGATTCCAAGTCAAACGTAGCCTTATCTCTAGCTAAATGGTCACATATTTCTCTGATTCTTTTATGACGGATTTGCACATACTCAAGTTCTTCGTTATTTTCTTCGTTGAGTGTTCCTTTTGTCAGATCAACTACAGATTGCTTCGCCACATCTACTCCTCAAAATACTTTCTAATCGAATTGTTAGTGATTACATTATTGCAGCCTCTAATATACGATGCCTTCCACGGGTCCTGTCTATGAGTTAACTCGACTAACTGCGATGCTGAATACGGAGCGACCTGATCGATCATTGCAATAATCATATTCTTATCTTCCGTAGTAATTACTTCGTGCAAGGCCATTTCGCTACTAAATGGAATAATTGCACTGCCGTATACTTTATATCTGTGATACACAGATGGGACAACTGGCCCAAAGTCCCATGCTTCAATTGTATCGGAAAAACAGGGCTTATTTGCAAAAACTAAAAACTCCGCTTGTATAAAATACAGCATCTTTTGAAGTTTCAAATTTGATATCCCTCGCCCAATTCTATTACAGTATTCAATTACGAAGTTGGCTACTGTTAAGGCGTTATACATAAACATCTCCTCCTTCTTCATTATAGAATAATTACTTTTGTGCATTTCGTCAATTGACAATGTGCACAATGTCTGATAAATGTGACTAAACTAAGCCGAAAATAAGTTTATTAGTGTGCAGTTTCTGCGGGCGGTCACTCGTTTGCTCTAATATACAATTAATATGGAAACTGGTACACGGATCTGAAGATATTTTTTGTTGTTATTGTAGCTTCTTACTGTTTGCATTTTGCGAGACATAACGCTCTTTAATTTTCAAGGGCATATAGGCTAATTTAAAGCTGTTGATATCCCCCCATGTAACCATATAATTTCGTACCAAAATAAATTTCTTGCATTTTTTGCTAAAGCATTATAGTATAGCAGAAAAGGGGGAAGATATATGCCAAGTTGGGGAGAAGTTTTAACAAGCCTTCAGGCTTCAAAAAATCCACTTGATGAAATGCGCCGTAAATATCTTAAGACAATGCACAAATATACAGGGCGTAATGTCATTGCGTACTATTCAGGATTTATTCAGTTGCCACAAATCGAAGGTTGTGGGATTAACGACAATGACAAAAATGCTTTTATGCAAGCTGTTTGTGGGCTTGACCGAAGTAAGGGCTTAGATTTGCTAATACATACTCCTGGCGGCAATTTAGCGGCAGCAGAATCATTAGTTTGCTATTTGAGAGCACTCTTTGGAAACGATATCAGAACATTCGTACCGCAAATGGCAATGTCCGCTGGAACAATGATAGCACTATCAACCAGCGAAATAATAATGGGAAAGCAGTCTAATTTAGGCCCGATTGATCCTCAATACGGAGGAATGTCCTGTGCAGGGATCATAGAGGAGTTTGAAGAGGCCTGTGCTGAGGTTACTATCAATCCTAACGCAGCCGCCGTTTGGGGGCCTATTATATCAAAATATCATCCAACATTTATTGGTGATTGTAAAAAAGCTATCGATTGGTCCGACAATATGGTCAAAACATGGCTCACAGAAAACTTGTTTAGTGCATATATAGATAAAGAAGAACGTGCAGAAACGGTTGTCCGTACGCTCTCAAGCCATAATAAGACTTTCTCGCATTCAAGGCATATTCCAGCTGATGAGTTAAGAGCTCTTGGCGTAAAAGTTACTCAATTAGAGGGTCTCGATTCTCGCCGAATCGGTGGGTGCAAAGATCTTCAAGATTGTGTCCTTACTATACATCATTCTTACATGCATACTTTTGCCAACTCAAATGCAATAAAAATAATTGAAAGCCATTCCGGCAATACTATGATCATCACAGGCGAGCAGAGATGAGGTGATATTATGACTGAAGATTACATGAAAGCATATCAGAAAATAACTCAAGGCTTCTCACGTCCTGCCTGCAAGTATACTTCTCCAGAAGAGCAGGGAGCCGCTATTCAAAAATGCACGCTTTTAAAATCTACGAACCTCGAATACAGTAATCGCACTACTATCAAACAGATATCAGGCGAGGATTTTTATAGCGACCATCACCAAAAAACGTAATACCTAATTTGGACCCGAAATGGAACCCCAAAACAGCTTGGAGCCCCGGTTTTTGCCCTATTTATCGGGCTCCAAAGCGTATTTTTGAGTAACACTGCATTGATATGAAAAAACCTTGTAGTCATTGAAACTACAAGGTTTTTTCGCATTTTGCGTTGGTGCTCCAGCGGGGATTCGAACCCCGGACACCCTGCTT
>ULVL01004665.1_pt1 | contig 31369 bp, 27 predicted proteins | sample 1959381 | NCBI WGS metagenome assembly ULVL01 (sample SAMEA4835785, study PRJEB28245) | human gut metagenome | biome: gut microbiome; material: fecal sample | place: Denmark | collected 2008
CACGCAGAGGGGGAACGGTGATAGGGAAAACACATGAGGAAAGGGGAATTGTAATTAGAGTTCACGCCGTTCAACTCTTGTAGAGGAAGAACAAGAAAGAACCGCTCACACAGATAGGAGCGTACTTGGCGTACGTGATTATTTGAGTGGGCGGTTCTGACACAGCTATTCGCTCAATCAGACGGTTTCCCCGTATTTGAGGGGCATGCGCATCTTATGCCCCGCCCTAGATTTCATCTTTTCAATCTTTTGTCTGACTTCGTCGGGAATCTGCTCGCCACGGAGATATTTGTCAACGTCGGCGTACTTGATGCCGGTTTCCTGTTCGTCGGTTTGACCTTGATAAAGTCCGGCGGACGGTGCTTTTTCGATGATTGTGGAAGGTGCGCCCAAATATCTCAAATGCTCGTATATTTCGCCGACGGTGAGGTCTGCAATGGGGTTGAAATCGTGTGCTCCGTCCCCCCACTTTGTGAAATATCCGAGAGTTGCTTCGTCAAGATTGCCGGTGCCGGCAACGAGATATCCTCTTGCCTGGCCGAGAGCGTAAAGCGTGGTCATGCGAAGGCGCGGATTTATGTTTACGTTTGCCATTTTGAGATTTGCTTCGCCGGCATTGTCCTTTTCAAGTTGCTCGCCGAGCGCGCTCACGAGAGCCTCTTTGGTTTTTGTGAGGTCGATTTCGATTTGCTCGATGCCGAAGTGCTTGCCCGCTCTCAAAGCGTCGTCGCGGTCACTGCCGTAGTTTTGAGAAGATTGGCAAGGCATGATAACGCCGAGCACGTTGTCGGTTGCAAGTTTGCAAAGCGCGCCGACAAGAGTGCAATCTTTGCCGCCGCTGTTGCCGTAAATAATGCCTTTTGCGCCCGATTGGGAAAGGACTTTTTTTATCCATTCCACACGGTTTTGAATTGAAGTTTGAACGTCCATACGACTTCCTTTATTTTTGGTTGAATTCGATAAGATTTTATTGTTTTTTGTTGTTTTTTATTATAATCGGTTTTTTGCAATATTCAACTTTTTTTGAAAAAAACATTAAAATTTTATGAAATTTTGCCTCGCGAGCCTTCAAAAACAACGTTTTTTTGAAAAATTTTGCAAAAATTCCCATTTTTTAGCATTTTGGGTATTGAATTATTCATTTGTTCGATATATAATGTCTTTATCTTAAAAAATAACCTTACAAAAAGGAGATTGTTATGAGAAAAGCATTTATTTGTCCCACAAAGTATGTGCAAGGCGAAAACGAATTGTTGAACCTTGGTTATTTTGTAAAAACCTTCGGTAAGAAAGCACTTCTTATCGCAGACCCGTTTGCGCTCAACCTCGTCAAAGAGAAACTCGAAGCAACCCAAAAGAAATACGGCGTTGAATTCGTTTCCTGCGACATTTTCAAGGGCGAATGCTCTCGCACGGTTGTAAAAGCATTGCAAGAGTTTGCAAAAGCAAACAAGTGCGCATGCACCATCGGTCTCGGCGGCGGCAAAGCAATCGACACATCGAAGTGCGTTGCGGCAGGCAATCCTCTCATCATCTGCCCCACCATCGCGGCAACCGACGCACCTACGTCCCACTCCGCAGTTCTTTACACCGACGATCACGAATTTGACGATTACGCATACTTCCGTCAAAGCCCGTCCGTCGTCCTCATCGACCTCAACGTCATTGCAAACGCACCTTCTCGCTTCCTCGTGAGCGGCATGGGCGACGCACTCTCCACTTATTTCGAAGCAAGAGCAAACGTCAACAGCGTTTCCAACGTCAACGCAGGTCTTCCCTGCGGAGCAGACCGCAAGAAAGGCACTCTCCTCGGCTACGGCACGTACACCGCTGCGGCACTTGCAGAGCTTTGCTATCACAACCTCATCAGCGACGGTGCAAAAGCGAAAACCGCTTGCGACTGCAACGTAGTAACTCCCGCTTTCGAAAAAATCGTTGAAACCAACATCCTTCTCTCCGGTCTCGGATTCGAATCCGGCGGTCTTGCAGCTGCACACGCAATCCACGACGGTTTGACCGCAGTCCACGACATCCACGCATGCTGCATGCACGGCGAAATCGTCGCATTCGGTACAATCTGCCAACTCGTGCTTGAAAACAGCCCCGAAGAAGAGCTCTACGAAGTGCTCAACTTCTGCGACGAAGTCGGTCTCCCCGTCTGCTTGCACGACCTTATGACAAATCCGCGCACGGGCGAAGTCATCAGAGAAGAACTCACCGAAGAAGAATATAAGATCGTCGCCGCAAAGACTTGCATCCCCGACGAGAGCATCCACAACATGCCCTTCCCCGTAACCGAAGACATGGTTATTGCCGCAATCAAAGCAGCGGACAAGATCGGTCACGATTTCAGATATGGCTGCGATTGCGAATGCTGCCACTAATTTAACGAATAACCGACACTCCCTTGCTCGCTAAGGGAGTGTCTTATAAAAATCCGCACGAAATCGCGTTTGCCGACTTGTTTTGCGGATAACAAGGAGAATATTATGAAGAAAATTATGAACACCGCTCAAAGTTTCGTGTACGATATGTGCCACGGTCTTGCAGCGGCTCACCCCGAACTTGAATTTGTCGAAAAATACAAAGTCGTCAAAAAGAAAGACATCAACGACGCAAAAGTCAGCCTTATCTCCGGCGGCGGTAGCGGTCACGAACCCGCACACGCAGGTTTTGTCGGAAAAGGCATGCTTGACGCTGCGGTTTGCGGCGACGTTTTCGCATCCCCCTCTCAAGTTCAGGTTTACAACGCAATCAAGCAATGCGCAACCGACAAAGGCGTGCTTCTCATCGTCAAAAACTATTCGGGCGACTGCATGAACTTCAACAACGCAATGAGCGACGCTCAAGAGGACGGTATCAAGGTTGACGCAGTGTACGTCAACGACGACATCGCAGTCAAAGACTCTCTCTATACCGTCGGTCGCAGAGGCGTTGCAGGCACCGTTCTCGTACACAAATGCGCAGGCGCGGCGGCAGAACAAGGCAAGAGCCTCGAAGAAGTCAAAGCGGTTGCAAACAAGGTTATCGACAACGTGCGTTCTTTCGGTTTCGCTTTCACGAGCTGCACCGTTCCCGCAGCAGGTCATCCCACGTTTGAAATCGGCGACGACGAAATGGAATTCGGCGTCGGTATTCACGGCGAACCCGGTCGTTTCCGCGAGAAAATCGACTATTCCACCGGCACGTTCTGCGACGATTTGTCAAGACGCATCCTCACCGATCTCGAAGAGGATCTCAAACTCCAAAAGGGCGAAGAAATCGTGCTTCTTATCAACGGTTTCGGCGGAACTCCCCTTCAAGAGCTCTACATCCTCAACAACTCTGTCACAAAAGCTCTCAATCAAGACGGCATAACCATCCACAAGACCATCGTCGGAAACTTCATGACTTCCATCGATATGGCAGGTGCGTCGATTTCCGTTTTGAGAGTGGACAGCGAGCTTAAATCTCTCATCGACTATCCCGTCAACACCCCCGCACTCACTTGGGGCGCCGCAATGAGCGAACAGGCGGAAGCGGCTCTGGAAGCAGTGCAAGCAATCGGCAGAGCTCTCGGATACGTTCCGCAAGAGCACGTCGAAGCAAAAACCGCAAAGAAAGCGGCAAAAGCGGAAACCGAAGAAGTCGCAGTGTACGAAGTCGAAGGCAAACCCGTCGTAAACGAAACCATCAACACCGCGGCTTTCGTTCAAATCGTGGACAAGATGGCAGACATCGTCATCGAAAACGAAGTTCCCTTCTGTGAAGCCGACAAAATGGGCGACGGCGACTTCGGTATGTCCATCGCAAAAGGTTTCAGACAACTCAAAGCAGACTGGGCAACCAGAAAGAAAGGCGACATCGGTCAATTCCTTGTAAGTTGCAGCGAAATCATCAAAGAATACTGCGGCGGAGCATCCGGTCCTATTTGGGGTTCTGCGTTCAAGTATGCAGGCAAAGCAATGCTCGGCAAGAAAGAAGTCAACCTCACTGATATAGCACTTCTCTTCACCGAAGCAAATCGCGGCGTGTACGAAACGGGCAAAAAGTCCTTCGGCAAAGGTGCGGAAATCGGCGACAAGACGCTTGTTGACGCTCTCAAACCTTGCGCAATGGCTCTCACAAAAGCAGCGGAAGAAGGCAAAAAATTGCAAGAAGGTCTTGACCTCGGCGCAAAAGCGGCTCACGAAGGCGCAGAAGCAACCAAAACTCACGTTGCCACACTCGGCAGAGCGGGCACGGTGGGCGAGCGTTCAATCGGTTATCCCGATGCCGGCGCACACGGACTCGACGTCATCTTCAACGAGCTTGCGGCTTATATCGCAAAGATGTAAAATTCGATTGATACAAAAAATAGAAGCACTCGGCGAGTGCTTCTATTTTTTGTTTGTTTTCAGTTTTTTATATACGTCGATTTGCAAACGGCATTTTTTGCCGTTTAATTTTCTCTCTTAAACCGCTCGTTCGTTTTTCTTATTCTGTCAATAAGTTCGTGGTTGTCGTAATTGCTCGGAGCGCGCCAAACCCAATTACCTTGCGCAACGGAAGGAGTGTTCATTCTGCCCTGCTCGTTTGTGAGCAACAACCAATCTTGAAGAGGAACGACGACAAGATTCGCAACGGATTGAAACGCAAGGTTTATCATGGCGTAGGTGCGGTTTGCGCCACCGCAGAAACGCAGACACTCTTTTTTGAACCGTGCGAGCGTATCGCCTTTTAATTTTTTACACCAGGAAGTCGTGCAATCGGCATCGTGGGAACCTGTATATACAACGCAGTTTTCGTCCTTATACGTGCGCGGCAAATACTCGTTGTCGTCGTTTGAGAAGGCAAATTGAAGCACTTTCATGCCGGGATAGCCGCAGTATGCAAGCAATTCGCGAACGTCGTCGGTGATAAAGCCCAAATCCTCGGCGATTATTTTTGCGCCTGGAATACGGCGGTTTACCTCGTCGAAAAGCGATTTGCCGGGGCCTACCATCCATTTGCCGTCTTTTGCTGTTTTTTCGCCGTTTTTGATTACGAAATACCCTGCAAATCCACGGAAATGGTCTATGCGTAATATATCGTAAAGTTTGAAACTTTGCTCGATGCGCTCTATCCACCACTCGTAGCCGTCCGCTTTCATCTTGTCGTAGTCGTAGACGGGATTGCCCCACAACTGACCGTCCTCGGCGTAAGCGTCGGGCGGACAACCTGCAACGACTGTCGGATTCAAATCCTCGTCAAGCAAAAACATAGACGGATTACTCCACACGTCGGCGGAATCGTATGCGACGTAAATGGGCATATCGCCTACAATCGTTATATTCTTTGAATGAGCGTAATTCAAAACGTCCTGCCACTCGGCAAAAAACTCGTACTGGACAAACTTCCAAAACGCAATTTCGGAGGCAAACTCTTCTTTGCGCGCCTGCGCCTTGTCGTAAAAGCGGAATTCGTCTTCCCATTCGTTCCACGCCTTGTAGCCGAATGCGGCTTTGAGTGCCATAAAATACGCATAATCGTCAAGCCACTTTGCGTTGTCTTTGCAAAACGTTTCGAACTCGCAATCGGGCAAAAAGTGCGAATATGCTTTTTTGAGCAAGGCAGTTTTGTTTTCAAACAACCATCCGTAGTCTGTTCTGCCGCAAACGTGAACGGCGGATTTCAAATCCTCGCCGTCGAGAAGGCCTTTTTCAAACAACGTTTGAGGATCGATGTAATAGTGATTGCCTGCAAACGACGCGGGAGACTGATACGGGCTGTCACCGTACGCCGTAGGATTGAGCGGCAGTATCTGCCAACACTTTGTGCGTGTCGCGCTCAAAAAGTCTACAAATCGCTTACAGGGCGCGCCAAACGTGCCTATTCCCCACTCGCTCGGCAGCGAACTGACCGCCGTCAACATTCCGCTTTTATGCTTGAAGCCAAAACTGTCCGTCATCATAGCAAACTTTGCAAGCGATTTGATATTGTTTATGCTCGCCTGCAAAACAATATAATAAATATACCACAAACCAATCGTCGATTCAAGGGCGAAAGGGCAAAAATCGCATCAAATCATATATGATTTCATAAGGCTACACAAAATTTGCAAAAACCGCATCATATCCGCAATCTCCGCTTTCGATTTGTCCTTGCACAACGCCTCGGCAAGCACGCTTGCAAAAACGTTTTGCTTGAGCGGATCGTGCGGAATATCCCCAAAAGATATTTTTGCCGTTTGAGATACACTCTGTCCAAAATCGAAACGTCCGCCCATATTTTAAATATATGAGTTTGAAAAAAATGTTGTCTTTTGGCAAAAATAAGATGCAAAACTCCTTGACAACCCCCTTGTTTTAATCATATAATAAGCAATGTTAAGCGGTCATGGCGGAATAGGCAGACGCGTACGTTTGAGGGGCGTATGGTTACACCGTCCGAGTTCAAGTCTCGGTGACCGCACCACAAAAAGATAAGCACGAACTTTGTTCGTGTTTTTTCTTTTTTTGCGGACACCGAACTTGAACTCCCCCTGCAAATCGAACAATTTGCAGGCAACAATGCTTGCATTGTTGGGACGGGCACCGTCCGTTGCACGCGATTGACCTTCGGTAACAATCGCTGATGAGCAAGTCTCGGCAGACCGCAAGCAAAGAGAACTGCAAGCGCACAGCATTTGCAGAAATCGTGCGCAGCGGACATAGCAAACAAATAGACACGCAGTGTCAGTGCAACGCACGAGGTGCGTCAGCACCCATTTGTTTTGCGTAGACCGCACCACAAAAAGATAAGCACGAACTTTGTTCGTGTTTTTTCTTTTTTTGCGGACACCGAACTTGAACTCCCCCTGCAAATTGAACAATTTGCAAGCACAAGGCAACGCCTTGTCGGACAACACCGTCCGTTGCACGCAAATTTGATTTTTTTACATACAAAAGCCTCGCAAGATGCGAGGCTTTTGTATTGACTAAATCAATCGGTTTTGAAATTGATTATTCTTCAACTTCTTTCAAAGTGCAAGCAAAACCAACGAATTGCGTAACACCAACATTTGCTGCATTGTCGCCAGTGACAAATTTGACTGCGCTCAATGCCATCGTGTTGCCGACAGTGTTTTTGGAGGAATTCCAATAAGCGCCGAAATAGAACTCTGTTTCAACATTGTTCTTATCGTTGAATGTGCAAGTAAAGGTTTTGACGGTAGCGTTCCATGTCCATTCGCCTGCTTCTTCGATGGTATCAACCAACTTCATGTTGTTGTACGTTCCGTTGAGATAACCGGTGAGATATTTTCCGCCGATCTTTAACGTGTAAACGTTTTCTTTGCCTTCAACTGCTTCAACGACGACGTCGACTGCCTTTGCTGCATCTTCGCTTGTTACGAGAGCGCCGTTGCTGTTGAGTTCACCCGTTGCATACAACACTTTTCCGCCCTTGGGAGTGGTGTCCATCGTGAGTTTGTAAGTGCCTGCTTTCATGTCTGTTGCGAGTTCGGGTTGCAACGTTTGCTTGGGAACGTAGATAGCGTCTTTAATATAAGTTGCGCCCGCTGCTACTTGCGGATTTGATTTGAAGCTGTCGGGCTTACCTGTGACGAGGATGTAATCACCAACGTTGAGGTCTGCACCGCCTTTAAGTCTATAACAGCTATAATCCGTCGTACCATCGGTGATGGTAACTGTGATGTTGTTGAAACTGCTGCTGTATTCAGTGTCGATAGATTTGATTCTACCATACATAACGGTGCCTTCTTTGCCGGTTCCGTCCAAACCTGCTTGTTTTGCTGTTGCCAAATCGGTGACGTCAAGTTTGACGAATTTGGAAGCTGCTTCGAGCGTTGTGCCGAATTTAGACATCTTGGCTGCGATTGCAAGTTTGTCGCCTGCTTTTATCGTTGCCGCATCGTCAAGGTTGTAACGGAATACGAGAACCTTGTATGCACCGTCGGAAAGATAGAAGGATACGTTCTTATATTGTTCGCTATATGCGTCTTTGATGCTTTCAACAGTACCGATAAGAATGTAAGATTTTTCGGTCGTTTCTTTGTCGTTAAGAGCTTCTGCCGCGTTCAATGCCGTCTTGATAAACGTGACAGGTGCTTGGACGAGAACAACGTAATTTTTGCTTCTTGTCACTTCATTGTAAGTGATGGTTGCCTTGATTGTGGTCGGAGTGTTAACTTCAACAATTGCAGGAACCAATTTGCCGTCAACGATAGAAATCGCATTTTTGCCTGACTCGACTGCCCATTCGATAGTTACGCCTTCAAGAGTCGGAAGCGCAGTCTCGGAAGTGATGCTTTCGGGAACTTCGAGATCTTCGAGCATTGATGCTGCGGTCGGGATCAAGGATTCGACAGAAAGGAATTGAACGGACTCGAATTCACCGCTCTTGTAAGTTGCAAGGATGGTTGCGGTTTCGGGGTTGCCCGGTGTTACTGTCATCTTGCCGCCGTCGAGGACGATTGCGTTGGATTTGCCGACGATTTCGTAAGAAATTTCAACGCCGTCAACTGCCGTTTCGAGAGCAAACTCTTTTTGAGTTGTGATACGCACGGTTTTGCCCGCTGCTGTGTTGATGCCGTCTGCAACGAGTTTTTCATTGACTTTTGCGATTGCGGCTGCAACTTTCTTGCCTGCGTACACTGTGTCTGCTGCATCTTCTTCTTGACCGCTTGCAGTCACTGCGGATGCGCTCAACGGCATGATTTGCCAACCTTTATAGTTGGACAAAATACCGGTTACGTTGACCATTGAGCCAACGGGATAAGTTGTCGTCAAGGCATTGATTGCAGTCCAGGTTGCGTCGTCTGCTTTCGTTGCGTATGCGCCTTCCATATATTTGCTCACGCGGACTTCCACTTTTGCGCCGCCCTTTTCGAGCGTCAACAATGTGTAGTTTGCACCTGCTTGCTTGTCTGCGTCTGCTGCAACCTTCGTAACTTTCCAGTTGGTGAGAGAAACAAGGCGAGATTCATGATAAACGGTTGCGGGCAAGTTGCCGATGATTTCTTGATCGATTGCTTTGACGTGTGCGTTTACGTCGATGGGTGGGACGTCATCGTCAACAACGAGTTTGCCGCCTGCGTTGGTTTCCACCAGACCGTTATAGTTGGTGTTGGTTGTGCCGGTGACGGTGATGTGTACGCCGGGAGCCAATTTTGCAGCATGTTCATCGGTGGTTTTGACTCTGTAGAGATAGTAGCCCGCCGTGAAATCGTCGTTGACCATGTAGAGTGTGACGTTATTATAGCTGGAGCTGTAAGCCGTGCCGATCAAAACGACGTAACCGCTCATATCGATGGAAACGCCGGTGTTGGTGTACCAGTAGTTGACAAGTTCAAGTCCTTCCATGGTCTTGTAGACGGTCATACGATAGGATTGAGATGCGCTCACTCCGTTGTAGGTGAAAGTTGCCTTGACTTTGACGGGAGTTTGGTTGCCTTGAGGTGTAACTTGCAACGTTTTGCCGTTGTTGATGACCTTGATGTAAAGCTCATAGTCTTCGTCAACCGACCATGCGATAGTTGCGGTTTTGCCTTTGTAAGCAAACTCTGTTTCCAAATCGAAGTTGTCAACGATCGTTGCCTTGTCCTTGGGGAACACGTAGCTGTTCATAAAATCGTAAACGTCAAGTGCTTTGACTCTTACGGTGTAGGATTTGCTCGATTTTTTGACGGTTACTGTCAAATTGACGTCAACCAAGCCCGTTTCGGGAAGGGTGACTTTTGCAAGCCAATCGGATTCGCGTTTTTCCAATTGGATTGCGGTGCCTTCGGATTTCCATTCCGCCGCTTCACCGCCGATTGTTGCGGGAAGAGTGAAATCATCGGTAACGGTTGTGCCGTCCATGTCGAAAATGTAACTGTCAAGCACGTTGGTGTCGTTCTTGTCGTTGCAAGCAGCCAACGTGACGCAGCACAATACCATAACTATAGCCAAGACCGCTATGATATTTCTTTTCATCTCCATTTCTCCTTTAATATTATTATTTTACGGTTATATCCGATATATTCGGAATAACGATTGTTCCTGATTTATCAACAAGTTGATAACCTCTTACGCTAAATTTTTTGCCAACCGCAAACTGATTTATATAGCTGTCAGAAACTTTCACTTGATAGGTAAATTCAACCGCGTCTTCGGCTCCGTCTTCCGTACGTTTTTGAGTCGAACCGAGGATTGTAAGCACGCCGTTTTCAATCGACGAACTCTTCACCGTCACGTCCGTGTACAAAGTTTTGCTGTATTGAGCAATATACTCTACCGTCGAATCAAACGTCAGATAGTAGTTTGCTTGCACCAAACGGCAGCCTTCGTATCCGGGATTCGAATTGCCTATGCTTTCGCCGTAAAGGCTGTTGTACACAAGCCCCGAAATCTGGAAGTTGCCGGCAAATTTTTGCACCGAGCCGATGATCTTGTAGAGCTGACCTATCTTCATTCTTGTTGCCGGGCTTGACGAATACGCCGCATACACGTTGATCGTGTACACTTTGTTGGTTTCGGGATCGTATTGTCCCGCAACAAACGTATACGTTCCGCTTTCGGACACTTTCAAGCTTTGCAAATACGCAGTCATAACGATTTTGGAGCCTGCGTCGGCATCCGCATTGTAGTATTGTTCGGTGTTATCCCAGAAATTCTTGATTGTCATTTCAACGGGATCCGTCGAATAAAGAGGATCTTCGAGCTCGGAATAAATACGCAACTTTATGGATTTTGCGAACTTGTTTGCCTCGTCCATATAGCTGTAATACGGATATGCATCGGTGTTCAAAGCTTTGTTTTCGGTGAACCCGTTTTCAATGAGTTCGAGGTTCAAAAGTCTGAAATCGTTGCTATTTGCCGTCTTATACCAAACGTATCCGAGATAGCGAGTGCCGTAGGAATCGTGCGTCGGACGAGTGCCCGTTGAAGATTCCAACACGATTTGGGTAGCTTGAGAAAGTCTGTCCTTTACAAACAAAGACGCCGCTTTGCCCCACTTTTCGACGCTGCCCGTCGATTCGGGAGTATCGATGCAGTAATAACGAATTATAACCGTATCGTTTCCTTCCTTATTCCAAGCGCGGAAGCGTGTGGTATCGCCGTCGGTGTAGGCGTCGACAGTTGCAACGCCTATACCGTCGTTCATAAAGGATTTGCCTTCAAATGATTTTGTGAGTTTCGCCTTCTTTGTGACTGTTTCGTAATACTTTGTGTTGTCTGCAATCTCCGGCTCTTTGTTGCAAGCAACAAACGCGAGAGTGCATGTAAGCACGACGGCAATCAAAAGAAGAACACTTATCGCTTTTTTCATTGTTTTATCTGGTTTGCGTTTTTGCAGTCTGCACTATGGTTATCTGTTTCCGCCGCAGTTTGCAATTGCGTCCGACAACGCCTTTTCGGCGGACTTGCTGCCCTTCAACGTGTAAAGAACGACGTTGCCGACTTGGGTACGTGCCGTGGACGAACCGACGAATGCGGGAGACGTGAAGAATCTGTCGGACATTGAAGCCGCTACGTTTGCAGCAACTGCCGTGATGTCTGTGCCTTTCATATGCTCTTTGTATGCTTCGATTTCGTAAACGGAGTTACGAGAAGGATTGTAACCGGATGCGATTGCGAAAGACGCTTGGAAAGTGGGATCCATCAATTCTTTGACAAACATGAAAGTCATGATCTTCTTTTCGTCAATGTTTGCAACACCGTTGCCTGCCTCGAACATAACGAGAGACGGACCTTGGGAAATTGCAGAATAATTTACGGAGCCGTCTGCTTGAACGCTTCCGGGGATGGGTGCGATGCCCCATTTGAATGCGCTACCCGGATTTTGGTGAGATGCGCCGCCGGATGAACCGATGCAGTAGATTGCGCCGCCTTCAGTGCCCTTTGTGAACAATGCGGAGGTGTAGGCACCGTACTCGTTTTGAGTTGCGATATAGCCCTTGTTGTAGTACTCGTTCAACTTGTTGAGCCACGTTTTGGTGTTGTCGTTGTTGAAGAGATAGTGAGGAGCATCCGCACTGGTGTAACCCCAGCCGTTTTGTTCGCACATAGTGATGAACCAGTTTGCTTCGGAGTCGTATCCCAAAGGCGTTGCGGTGGGATATTTCGTTTTGAGGTATGAAGCCTGTGTCCAGAGTTCGTCCCACGTTGTTGCCGGTTTGAGTCCGAGTGCGTCAAGAGCGTCCTTGTTGTAGTACATCAATTCGGTGGATTTGACAAACGGAAGCGTGAGCATTGCGTTTGCATCGTAGCCGTATTTTTCATGATCGCCGTAGTTGGATGCAAGACCTTCTTTGTAGTAACCTTGGACAAAGTCCGCAACTTCTTCTGCCGTGTAACCGATTGCGTATTCAACGTCGTTTGCGCCCTTCACTGTGTCGGTGGAATTGATAAGAGTGCTCATATCAACGACCTTTGAGGTTTGCAAATATTGCGCAACGTGGTCTGCATAGCAGTATGCCAAGTCAGGTTGCTGTTTGCCTTGGAAGTCGGAAATGACTTTTTCCTTGACGTCGTCGTAACCTCCGACTTGGACGTGTTGAACTTTCCATCCCGGGAATTTCGCTTCAAAGTTGTTGATTGCAACTTGCGTAGCAGATTGCAAGCTATCTCCTTGGGAAGAATAGAACACGATAGTATGTGAATAGTCTGTAGAGGTTTCGTTGCAAGCCGTCAGCAATACACCACAGCATGTGATTGCAACCGCGACTACGAGCAAAACACACAAAATCTTTTTCATAATTGCTCTCCTTTTTGTTATATTAATATTGCCGTAAAGGCAGATATTCGAGTTTTTGGGGCAAACCGCCCTGTTTTTGTATCAGCCCTTCGTACCGCTCTTCGACACGCCGTGCATGATATATTTGCGGCAAGTGATGAAGAGGATGAAAAGAGGAAGCGAAACCATGCATACGGCAGCCATTTTGAGCGTCGTAAGCGTTTCGGAGCCGTATCCGGGCAAGCCGTACAGCGCACCCGACACCGTGCCGATTCTATCCGTAAATCCGCGCGTGACCCAGTTGGTGACCATCTGCCAGTCCTTGCTGTTGACAAGTCTTGGCCAAATGTATGAGTTCCACGTGCCGATAAACTTCAAAAGCGTGATGGAAACGAGCGTCGGAGCAGTCAACGGCACCATGACTTTAACAAGGTAGCCCATGTCCGACAAACCGTCCACCTTCGCCGCTTTGTAGAGCGAATCGGGGATTTGCATAAAGTTGTTTCTGAGCAAATAGATGTAATACACGCTCACGAGGAACGGCAGTATCATGACCGTAAACGTATCTCTCCAACCCCATGCGGACACGGTGAGATAGTTGGTGATCGTGTACATTTCGCCCGGAATCATCATCGTTGCAAGCATGAGCGTGAACAAAATGTTTTTGCCCTTGAATTTCATGCGAGCAAGCGCGTATGCCGTGATAATCGTCACAAGCACGCCGATTGTCGTCGAGAAAAAGCCCACGACAAGCGTATTGATAAGGATTTGCACGAACGATCCCGATCCGCCCGACGAGGTTTGGCTCAACACCGCCTCGTAGTTTTTCCACATAAACGTGTGCGGGAAGAACGTAGGCACGGATTGACGATATTCCATTTCGGTTTTGAGCGAAGAAATTACCATCCAATAGAACGGCAAGAACGCAAGCACCGCGCAAACCGTCAAAACAGTGTAAACGAGCACGTTTTTGAGCACGTTGCCGACTTTTTGTTTTCTTCTCTCTTTTTCGACGTTGAAATCCGTTACGTTTCTCTCAAAAATCGCTGCGTCGGAAGAAACCGCGGACACGGTTTGGTCGAGCGCGGAATCTTTTGCGCTGACAACGCTCATTGCGTCGGCGTTGTCTTTGACAACGTTTTCTTCGCCGAGATCTGCGGATTCCGTTTCGGGTGTTGTATTTTCGTTGTTTTCAAACAAATCTTTGTTTTCAATATCGGTCATAGCGCACCCCTCAGAATTTTACTTTCTTTTTGCTTACGAATCGGTTGATGCCCGTAAATATCATGATGATAAAGAACAACAACAGCGAACCTGCGAACGCATATCCCGTCATACCTTTGTCGATATATTGGTATATGTATCCGACGACGGTGCCCATATCGTAGTCGATGCCCATTTGGTCGCCGAAGATACCTACGACTGCCGTGTATTGCTTCATACCGCCCATGATGCCGGTGACGATAAGATAACTGATCATAGGCGAAATCATCGGAGCGGTGATCTTCCACAAAATCGTGTTTTTGGACGCGCCGTCTATTCTTGCGGCGTCGTAATATTGCTTGTTGACGCTTTGGAGCGAGCTGAACAAAATCAAAATTTTGAACGGCAATCCCGACCACACTTCGTAGATAATCATAACGATGTATTTCGGCCACGGAATCGTCAGACTGCCGATTTCCCACGTAGGACCGCCGGCCTTGCCTATCCAATCGACCGGATCTATGCCGAACCACCCTAGCACCATATTGAACAAACCTACGGTTTCCGTGTTGTTTCTCGTGCCGACAATCGTGAAAAACGTGGCAAAAACCGCGCCCATTGCCAATGCGTTTGTCAAATACGGCAAGAACAAGACCGTTTGATACGCCTTTTGCAAGGGTTTTATCGACGTGAGCGCAACCGAAATGAGCAATGCAAGCAACGTCGAAAGCGGAACGGAAATCAACGTAAACACGGTGGTGTTGACCAAGCATTGCAAGAAGTTTGCGCCGCCCGTACCGGTGTCGCCTTTCAAAACGCGCACGAAGTTTTCAAATCCCCATCCGTCAAACGCGCCGTTGAGTCCGTTGTAATTTTGCTTAAACGCACCGATAAAGGCGTTGACGATGGGATAAAACGTAAAGACGCACATCAAAATCACTGCCGGGAGTACGAAGAGCCAACCCGATTGCGATTTGAAAAATCTCTTTACTTTTTCGCCCGTAGACAATACGTAAGTGGAGGGATATATCTCAACTCCCTCTACTTCTTCGAGCCAGTTCTTCTTTTTTGAGAACAGTCCTTTGACTTTTCCGCCCAAATCGGAGAAAAAGCCGGATTTCTTTTCAACGGGTGCGTCAACGGCGTCGCTTGCGACGCTGTCTTCAACGACAGGAGCAATCTCATCCGAAACGACGACGTCTTCGATGTCCTCGTCGTTTATCTCGTTTTGACTCTCCACGATTTGTTCGACGTCAACCGTAGGCTCGGACTCGACCGTCAAGTTTTCCGCTTTTTCTTCGCAAACTTGTTCGGTTGTAGTTTTAACAGTCTTCTTTGCCATTATTTAATCCTCTCTTCGGTTTCTGCATTGAACAAGAACACCTTGTTGGGTTTGAGATTGAATTTGAACGTACCGACCTGTTCGGGAAGTTTGACGTCGGAATCGACGATGCTGCGAACAGTGGGTTTATTCGAAGCGGCGTGACGAGAAACGATGGATTTGTCGCGTCCCATAACTTCGATATGGTCTACTTCGAGCGACAATGCGCCGTTTTTGTCATAGATGAAGCCCTCGGGACGAATACCGACTTTGATCGCCTGATCTTCGAGATCGGTGTCCTGAATGACTTCTTCACCGATATAAACTTTGCCGCCCTCGATTTTGCCGTCGAAAATGTTGATGGGAGGAGTTCCCAAGAAATTTGCGACAAACAAGTTTGCGGGATTGTCGTAGATGGATTGCGGTTCGCCGATTTGTTGCACCAAGCCGAGCTTCATAACGACCATGATGTCGCAAATTGACATAGCTTCTTCCTGGTCGTGCGTAACGAAAACCGTCGTTATGCCCGTTTCGCGTTGAATACGCTTGATTTCCTCACGAGTTTGAAGTCTGAGGCGTGCGTCGAGGTTGGAAAGGGGTTCGTCCAACAAAAGAACGTTGGGCATCTTAACGAGCGCGCGAGCGATTGCCACACGTTGTTGTTGTCCACCCGAAAGCTCGGAAGGCTTTCTTGCCATCAGCTCTTCGATTTGCACCAAACGAGCGGCGTCGAGAGCTTTTTCTTTTGCCTGCTCTTTGGGAATTCTCATGTTGAGCAAGGGGAACATGATGTTTTGAGCAACCGTCATGTGAGGATACAAAGCGTAGTTTTGGAAAACCAAGCCGATACCTCTTCTTTCGGGAGCGAGCGTCGTTACGTCTTGTTCGTCGAAAAAGATGTTGCCTTGCGTGGGAGATTCCAAGCCCGAAAGCATAAACAGCGTCGTAGATTTTCCGCAACCGGACGGTCCGAGAAGTCCGACGAGCTTTCCTGACGGAATTTCGATAGACATATCGTTGACCGCAACGACGGGTTTACCTTTCTTTTCTCTTGACGGGAATACTTTGGTCAGATGTTGGATAGATATCTTCATACACTTTTGTCCTCACGTTTTAGAATCTTAAACGTTATTTGTTTTTGATATCCCTCAACTTCGAGAGTTTCGGGAAGTCCTTGTGTTATATAATTTTGATCTATATCAACCCGAAGGTTGACATAATCTCCTGCTTTGACCTGCTTCGTTTCGGTATAATTGCCGCTTTTTAGCAGTGTAAATTGTGCTTCGCCGCTTTCGTTGGAGTACTTCACTTGCACGCTCGTATCGAATTCCTCGACCTCGGATACGTCGCAAGTCATAGTGAGTTTGCAGAAGTAATCGTGGCCGAAAGTCTCTTCGTTTTTGACTTTCTTCTGCTTGGGCTTAATCTTGAACACCTTGACAAACACCCACTTGAAGAATCTGATGACGTATCGTTTTCCGATGAGCGAATCGCCGATAAGATAGATTCCGATAAAATACACGACGACTATGATTGCCGATTTTTTGTCCGCGCTGCTCTTCACCACGCCGTCGGAGCTTATTTTGTAATGCTCGTTTTTTGCAAGAAGCGCGTCGTTGAGCCCGCTGAGCTTGTCCGATTTGAAATCGGCGTTATACTCGGTGACGAACGCTTCGCAGTCCTCAAAGAACTCTTCGCCGAAGTCGAGATTTGCATCGACGCTCGCAAACACCGTGCCGTCACAATCTATCAACTCGATTTTCGCGATTGACGAGAGCGTGTCTTGATCGAGATCGACGTAGATAAATCCGTTCTTTACGCAAGTCGAATTGGTATCCTTTATCGAATCTCCGTTGCTGTCGGTGTCTAGCACCTCAACCCTGTGTACGTTTCCGTCAAGATCGGTCACGTTGATTTTTGCGTTGTTATTGTCGTTTTTTGCAACCTTATATATATCTTTTATTCCATATATAAAGCCGGCATAGGCTTTGTGCATTCTCATGTCCTGCACGCTGTTGCCGTCCTCGTCCGTACCGGGATAGAGAGTTGCCGCCTTAAACAGCACGATTCCCCCGCCCGTTTGAAGATCTTGTTGCAGAACGTATTGATCATCGTAGTATCCGCCGACGATAGCTATCGCTTGCGAATAGTTTTTTTCGGCGAGCGACTTCTCGATTATGCTCACCGACTCTCCGTACAGCATCAAAAAATACGGCAAGAACACGGCAAGCAAAACGCCTATCGTGAACGTGAACAGATAATATATGATGTTGGCAATGACAAGACCTTTCTTCATTGCTTGTCTTCGCCGCCGTCGGTATTGTCGTTTGCGTTGTCACAAACGGCGTCGACTTCAGTAGGTTGAACGTCTTGTTCAACGACTTCGTTTTGCTCGGAGCTTGCCGAAACGTCGCCGTCGGATGCGGTTTCTTGCATCACTCTTGCGTTCCGATTGGATCTGAACGCGTCCTCGCGCTTTTTCAAATTGTCCCTTTGCTCACGATATTGCTTCTTGTTGAATACGGGTATCAAAAAATACACCGCAACGATAAGCACGATTATCGCGGCGCAGGCAACGAAAAATCCGATGTCCACAGAACCTAATTTATTGAGAAGCAACAAGCTATCGAACATTTTGATCTCCTATATACCTTTAAATCGAATATCGAGCGTCAAGCCCGTATACGTTGAAAACCGACTGCAAACGTTGTTCGCTATTTTTGAAAACGCATTTTCCGGTACGCTGAAAACACCTACGTAAAATTAAGGTTTTTTGCATAGTTGTGTTGTCTGAATGGAAAATCGTTTTAAAATTACCGTTGCGGTCGAAAATCACGGACAAAAACGCCATATATCTCACAGCCGATTCGGCGATGAGATTGGAGCCGATAAGAATCGCGGATGCGTTCTTGTCAACATTGGCGTTATGTATGTCACATACCATCAAATATTCCCTCTTAACCGTGTAAGCACGATTCGTCTTTGGCAAGCAGGCGGGATTTTTGCAAGTATTTATTAAATAATATGCACGATTTCCTCGTTTGCTTCTACACTATGCTATCATATTTAAAAAGAAAAAACAATGCCCATTTCAAAAATGATTAAAAACTTTTCATAAATTTTGATTTTTGTCGAACTAATGTTTTTTATCTTTTGCAAGAATTTAACAAATCCACTCAAAAGGTCTACTAAACAGTAAGGATTTCCGCTTGCGCCCTTTCCATGCGTTTGTAAAACCTTAATTTCACGCCGATATATGAATTGTGTTTACAAGGTTGCAAATTTTAATAAAAGTGCTTGGATATAGCGATTTCTCACCGACAAACCGAATGCAGATTGAAAAATTCGACATGTAAAATTCAATGGAGAAATATTAAAAATGAAGTAACTATTGAATTTCTCGGCTTTTCGTGTTATAAATGCTTTTAGGATAAACTTTACGGGAGATTCGGATATGAAAGCTTTTAACCATAATGCGTCGAAACCGAAATATCTCGATAAACATCAAAAAGCGTTCGAAGTGATTTTGATTGCCTTTTGGTGCGTTATCTTCCCTGCGATTTCGGCAATATGTTGCAGTTTGAGCGGTCAAAAACCTATTTTCAAATCCCTCTCTTATATCGCTTACAGGGAAAAACATATGGGACTTGTCCTCTTTTACGGATTCCTTTTCGTTGCAGGATTCATCCTTTCGATGAAAATGTGTCTTGACGCAGGGCAGTATTCAAAACAATTGAAGTATTTGTTTTTGGGATTGAGCCTGATAAGCGCAACCATTCTCACTGCCGGCATGTCCGTACCGTGGATCGAAGTCGAAGGCGAACTCGCCGAAAAATACAAGAGATTGCGGGAAATTCACAACAACGTCGCAACGATAGGCTTTATTATGTTTTTTGTGACGGAAGTTTTGTTTTTTATCACGACGCTTTTGAGAAACCCAAAACAAGGCATGATTTCCGTGGGTATGCTTGCCTATGTCCTGATGACCTCTGTCATTATGCTCAAACTGGCAAATCTGAAAGGCATCGTAGAACACCCCTATCCCATATCGTCGATTGCTCAAATTCACGTATTCTGTTCGATCGGATTTACATTGACAATACAATATTTTCTCATGCGACTTATGCCAAACACCCGCATTGAGATGAGCGAAGCGGCAGACTAAACAAAATCAATCCAAATATGGCACTCAAAAAAGCTCCTCACAATAATGTCGAGCTTTTTTTGTATATCTAATCGGATGGATTCGCAATTTTGGCATTCTCTGTTTTTGTTGTTCGTTTGCAAAATTCATTCTTCTTTTTTGTTGCGCATTGACATATCTTACAAATGTGTTACAATCAAATCAAATATGTTGATATATTTTTAACAATATCGACGGCAACGGATATGAAGGAGAAAATTATGGACGTAACAAAATACTTCAACCCTAAAAAAGTTGACGAAGATATGAACACCATGAACTCATTCGGAATTCGTCTTACCGGCACGGACGCGCAAAACGAATTCTGCGAATGGATAAAGGCTCAAATCATCAAACTCGGACTTGACGTCAACGTCACTCCCTACACTTTCAAGCGTTGGCAATGCAAAGACTGCTCGCTCGTCGTGGACGGCAAAGACGTGCATGTGTCGTCTCCCTTCCCTTACAGCGGACTCACGGGCGAAAACGGCGTCAGCGGAAAGCTGGTCGTAGTCGGGAATCACCCTCTCGGCTTCCAAAGGGCAAGAGGCAAAATTGCCGTTTGTCACATAAAAAACCTCTCGAAAATAAGCAGTAAAATCGCTTTTGACAAGCGCAAATCCTTGCCGAGCGACCTCGAAATCGAAAAGAGTTACAGAGGCCCGGTCAGTACGTCTTTCGTCAAAACTTTGCTCACCTTCTGGGCTGCGCAACTGTCGGGCATGAAAGGTATGATTTGCATTTGGGAAGATATGTCGGACAAAATGGTCGAAGGGCAAGTGCTCAACTTTATCCTTCACTACCTCAAAGTGCCTATGGTTTGGGTAAACGAAAAGGACGGACAAACGGTGCTCGAAGCCGCAAAAGCGAAAAAGAGCGCAACTCTCAAACTCACGGGTACGCTCGAAGACGCCAACACGCAATCGTTCTACACCGTCATAAAAGGAAAAAAAGACACAAAGGAAGCAATAATAATCAACACTCACACCGACGGATGCAACTTCTGCGAAGAAAACGGCGCAATCGGACTTTTGCGTATGATGGAGTATTTCAAAGAACATCCGACGGACAGAAATCTAGTGTTCGCATTCGTCACGGGACACTTCCGCCTCCCAAATTTCCGCACGGGAACGGATCAGGCAACATCCCGTTTCCTTGCCGACAACAAACAGGTTTGGAAAGGCAAAAAAGGCGGCTTGAAAGCGGTTGCGGGTTGCGCCGTCGAACATCTCGGATGCACGGAATGGAAGGACGTAAACGGCGTGTACACACAGACCAATCTCATAGACGTTGAAATCGTCTACACCGGCAACAAAGTCGTGGACGACGTCTATTACGAAGCAATAAAAGAGCGCGATATCGTGCGCACTATGACGCTGCGCGGACACAATTTGCTCCACTTCGGCGAAGGTCAACCACTCTTCAACAAGCGTATTCCCGAAATCGCGCTTGTCACCGCTCCCGATTATCTTTGCTCGATTGCGGAAAATCATCACATGGACAAATACAACTCCGCCCTTGCTTGCGAGCAAATTTGCACGTTTATCCGTTGCGTAGAACTGCTTGACAAAAAGAGTGCGAAAGAGCTTGGCAAAGCGCAAGGATATTCGATAGGGCTCGGCAAACTCAAATAATCCTTTTAAATAAAAATAGCTCGTTAGATATGCGAAAACCGCAAATAAAAAGCACACTGCCGTGTGCTTTTTGTTTTTGCGTTTTCATCAAAATCGACGCAGATTTTGCTTAAATCACTTTGCCATAAAACGCTTCTGTTTGGCAAGCAAACGGAATTGATTGTGCTTTGGCGAAATCAATCCGAGTTGATCCCTATCAAGCGTAAACGTCATAGGGTTGTTGTAGTCTTTGACAATATATTTTTTCTTGTCGTCGTTGAGCAAAAACTCATACAATTCGAGCATATAATTTATACACTTGTCCAAGCTGAATTTTTGGGCAAATTCGCTGTATTTCGGCATCATTTCGTCATGCGTTTTCTTGTTTGCAATCCAAAAATCCATCATCGTTGCAAGCGAATACGCACTACCCTTTCCGAACGTTGATTGCGGCGTAAGCGCAAATTGTTTCGTAGCGCACATTTTTGCGTTGCTGATGACGGGAACGGTGCCGCACGCTATTGCTTCGAGGCAGGCTATGGATTCGGTTTCAACGTCGCTCGCTTGCACGAAAAGATAGGATGCGTTGAGCAAATTGACAAGCTCTCCTTGAGATAAAAACACGATGTGCAAATCAACGTTGAGTTCTTTTGCAAGTTTCTCGTATTCCTCTTGCTTCGGACCTTTGCCGGCAAGGAAAAGCGATATTCTATCGCGGTATTTGCTCTTTGCAACCGCTTTTATTATGAGGTCTTGACGTTTCTCCTCGGTGAGCCTTCCGACGCTCGTAACGATGACTTTATCCTCGCAACCGTCGGGGATTTTCACGTTGTCTATACGCTTGAACGCAGGGTCGTAGCCGTTGGATATCACGTGCAAATTTTGGTTGTACAAATGCCCCATAAGCGTCGATGCGATACATCTTGACGGACAATGAATATTGTTTATCCACTCCGGCTTATAATGGTACACTTTGAGCAATTCGTACATTGCAGGCGTCGCACCGGGGATATATTTCATTTTTGCGTTGAAGGTGATGTTTTCGGCGGACACGTGATAGCACCCAAGCACCGGTATGCCCAACTCGTGCGCTATGCGCGCGCAGTGCGTTCCGAGCGCAAAAGGCATGTATATGTGCACCAAATCGACGTCTTTGAGAGCTTCTTTTATGCGCGCGTCGTTCGGAGATGCAAGCCATGCGTGTTGCTGCTCGATGACTTTTTGATAGATAGGAACTTGTTGTATGGGAAACGTAACGAACTCCACTCCCTGCATCGTTTCGTTTTGCTGACCTGCGTTGTCGCAAAGCACTTTTACGCCAATTCCGCGCTCGACGAGGTTTTCAACCAAATGCCTTGCCGACATGGACGTGCCGTTACCCTTGTCATGAAATATATCGATTACTATTGCAACGTTCATAATTATAACCTCTCTTTTATCGTCTTTTTATCGTTTTCTCACGATTTTCCCTGTGATATTATCGAAAAATTATGCAATAATCTTGACTTATACCTCATATGTGTATTATAATACAGACAAGAAAAAACGCAAGGACTTTCCGATAGTTTCGAGGACGGCAAAATCGCGAAAAGTGCGGCATATTACACATGGCAACACACCCTTTGTGTATTATTCCTCGAAAACATCGAAAATAGTATCGAAAAATGGAAGAGAAAAAAGTCGACAGACGTATCGCAAAAACAAAAAAAGCCATCTACCGCGCTTTTGCGCAATTACTGTCCGAAAAGAACATCAACGACATCACCATCAAGGATATTGCGGACAGAGCCGACATCAATCGCAAAACGTTCTACAACTACTACGACGGCATCTACGAGCTTACCGGCGAAATCGAGAACAAAATCATCGACAGTTTTGAGAAAGTCATCCGCGAACACAACGTCAACGAACTTTTGCACAATCCCAACAAAATGTTTGACGAGCTTGTCAAAATCATCAACAGTGATTTTGACTTCTATCAACATTTGATTTCCGTCGAAAGCAACTCAAATCTCGTTTCAAAGCTCTTTATATCCCTCAAATCACGTGCCAAAGAGGTCATTTCCGAATATTCCGTCCTTGACGAAGCAACGCTCGACATCGTGCTCGACTTCGTCATTTCGGGCATGTTTACGGTGTTTCAACGCTGGTTTAATTCGTCGAAGGAACATTCTCTCGACGACATGGCAAAAATCGTCGCCACCCTCTCCTATAACGGTATAAACGGCTTGCTCAAAGACTACGAAAACAAATAAGTTCGCAACCTAGCAAAAAAGTTGCCAAAAAAAGAAAACGATGTTTCCGCAAACGGTTGACTTTTCTTTTTTATAACAATATAATATTTATGCTTTAAACGAAGCAGGCAATGTAGCATTAGCCCAGCTGGATAGAGCGTCTGGCTACGGACCAGAAGGTCAGGGGTTCGAATCCCTTATGCTACGCCACAAAAAATAATACGAACTCAAATATCGAGTTCGTATTTTTTTGCGTCATAAGGGATTCGAACGGGCGGAATCGCACACAATCCTGTGAATTGTGTGCCCGCCCCGGCGTGATAGCGCAGACCTTTTGCAAGCATAACGGCAACGCTTTTGTTTTCTTATGTTGTGCGAGCAAGTCGCTTTCGGTCAAGCGGAGCGAATCCCGTCCCTGTTTTTGGTGTCTGCTTTTCACGCGCCCTGCCTCATCGGTCAGGCTGCACGCGATTGACCTTCGGTATCAATCGCTGTTTGGCGAATCCCTTATGCTATAAACTATTTAGAGTGGAAAATAATAGCTTTAAATAGATGAAGAGCAAGGAAAAGCCACGCTTGAAGACAGGGGCGCACTTTGTCTCCGGCTCTTTGAAAATAACGCGTAAAACAGATGAAGAACAAGAAAGAGCCGCTCAAGTGGATAGGAGCGTACTTGTTGTACGTGACTATTCGAGTGAGCGACTCTGCCGCAGTTGTTCGCTGTTTTACGCGTTATTTTGTGCCGAAGATACGGTCGCCGGCATCCCCCAACCCAGGCAAAATGTAGCCGTTCTCGTTGAGTTGACGGTCAAGCGTGGAAACGTAGACTTCAACGTCGGGATGTTCGGAGTGGACTTTTTCGACTCCTTCGGGAGCGCCGATGATGGCAAGGAATTTGATGTGTTTGCATCCGCGTTTTTTGAGGAGCGCGATTGCATCGTTGGCACTACCGCCGGTTGCGAGCATAGGATCTACGAGCATAACGACTTTGTCCTCGATGCCTTGGGGCAACTTGCAGTAGTACTCTTGCGGTTCGAGGGTTTCCTCGTTGCGGTACATACCGATGTGTCCGACCTTTGCGGCGGGAAAAAGCGTTAGGATGCCGTCCACCATGCCGAGTCCTGCGCGGAGGATTGGCACGATTGCGATCGAGTTTTCTTTCACGACAGTTTGTTCGACGGTTTCGAGCGGAGTTTCAACGGTGACGGTTTGCGTGGGAACGTCCTTAAACGCCTCGAAAGCCATAAGCGTTGCGATTTCGCCGATAACTTCTCTGAATTGTTTGGTCGTGGTGTTTTTGTCTCTGATAATCGCCACTTTGTGACGAATGAGCGGATGGTCGAGAATGTGCACGTTGTCGTATTCTTTCATGATGTTATCTCCTGTTTTCCTTATTGCAATATAGATATATTTTTATACTTATTCTTTATCGGAAGATTCGAATTGTTCTTCCGCTTTTTCTTCTTCGCGGAGTTCTTCTACAACCTCTTCTTCTCTTTCTTTTTCTTCGGCAGCCTTTACGACGTCTACGCCGACCTCGAAGGTTGCGTTGGGAGCTACAGCGCCTGTGATAAGGCTTTGGGGCTCTTCCTTGGCAAATTCCTCGTTGCCGTCGCCACCCTGTTTCTTTTCGATTGCGCTGATGATTGCGTGTACAATGATGCCGAGCACAAGCGCGGTTGCGATTGAAGTGATTGTGATTGTCTTATCCACAGTTCCTGCCGGTTTCAGAATCACGTCGATGATTGCGCCGTCTTTGATGGTTTGACCGATTATGTCGCTCTTGAGAATCTTGTACGGAATTTGAATCGAGAGTCCGCCGATACCTGAGATGAGGATTGTGGAAACCGTGAAGAGGTTTTTGTTGTCGCCGAGGTTGATGTCTTTGAACATTTTAAGACCGCTGACTGCGATGAAGCCGTAGAGCGTGAGGCACACACCGCCCATTACGCAAGCGGGGATTGTGCGCAGCAATGCCATGAGCGGGCTTATGAAGGAAAGCACTATGCACATGATTGCGGCAAGGAAGATTGTGGATACGGAAGCGTTTTTGGTGATTGCAACGCAACCGACCGATTCGCCGTAAGTGGTGTTGGGGCAAATGCCGAACACCGTGCCGGCCATAGAACCTACGCCGTCGCCAAGGAGTGTTCTGCAAAGACCGGGTTCGCCTTCAACAAGGTCGCGACCGATGATAGAACCGAGGTTCTTGTGGTCTGCGATATGCTCTGCAAAGACGACGAGAGCGACGGGGATAAACGCAAGTGCGACTTCGCCGACGCCTGCCCAAGTGAGTGTCGTTGCAACTCCTTTGGTTGCGGTGTTGACGGCTTCGCTGACGTTGCCCGTGACAAGCTCTTTGATTGCTTCGATGAGAGCAAAGTCGGGATAGTTGAGGAAAGATTGGAATTTTGCGCCTACGCTTGCAGTGCTGTCGCCGAGTGCCGCAAAGTTTTCCACAATGGGCTTCCAGTTGACGATTTGAAGATATTCAACGTTGCAAGCATATCCGAATATGGAGAAGAAAGACGCAACCGCATATCCTGCGCCGATACCAATAATGAACGGAATGAGGCGTCCCATTTTGAATCTCTTTTGAGTTGAGCAAATGCAGATTGTGATGAGCGTCACAAGACCGCAAAGGAGTGCGACAAGGTTGTATGAACCGTTGGTGACTGACACCAATTCGCCTGCAACTTCTTTAAGTCCGCTCGCCTTGACGATGTCGCCCATTGCGCTGCCTGCAAGAGAAAGACCGATGAGTGCAACCGTCGGGCCGATGATGACAGGAGGCATGAGTTTTGAAACCCATTTGCTGCCTGCAAACTTGATGATAAGTGCCAAAACAACGTACACAAGACCTGCCAGAATACCGCCGAGGATAATTCCGCAATATCCGAATGCAAGCGCCGTCGAGAGCGAACTCAAAAACGCAAACGAACTCGATATGATGACCGGGCTTTTGAATTTTGTGAAAAGAAGATACACGATTGTACCAAGGCCTGCGCCGAGGATTGCCGCCGGAATTTGAGTGGGCAAACCGATGATGGTCGGGACTGCGATTGTTGCTGCCATGATTGCAAGCACTTGTTGGAATGCAAACACAAGGTTTTTGCCAAAAGCAGGTTTGTCATTGACATCGTAAACGAGTTGGTTTTTTGACATTGTCTTTCTCCTATATATAATTTTTGTTATCTTCTCACGCGCCTATTTGCCGCAGAGAGCAAAAAAAAGATGTCCGCTAGGGACATCTACATTAGGCAATTTCACTGTCAATCGAGGGGAAACGGCACTCGTCAAATGAAGAAAATACAATCTTTGCAACAGAAGCTGTTGCGAGAAGAATTACTTTCTTGAGCTTAACAACGCTTTGAGCCATGGTTGCCCTCCGATTCACATTTGACAGTATGTTAGCACAACCGAACGTTTTGCGCAACCAAATTTCGACAACTTTTTTAAAGTTTTTTTAAGCACACGAACCGTGTTGCATTTTGTGTATGTTTCACGGACAAAACGCAAGATATTGCGCTTGCTATTATCTGAGAAAGTACATTCCTACGGCATAAAGCGCAATATCGACAAGGGCGAGAATAGGGAAAAATACCGCAAAATACCAATGTTTCGTCTTGTGACGGAAAACGTACATTCCAAGCGTCGTTCCCACTCCGCCGAACAAAATTGCAAACGCAAACAACGCGGCTTCTTTTATACGCCACTTTCCTTCCTTTGCCTTTGCTTTGTCTATGCCCATAACGACGAAGCCCAGCACGGTCATAACCGCAAATACGCACGTAATAACGATTTGATAAATACTCATAAATTCCTTTATACTTAATATACGCAACCGCCTTTTCCGTCACGCTTATTTTTCCGTTTCGTTCAAAATCTCTTGCAACGCTTGCAAATCGAAATCGGGCACGTACTCTTCCGTTGCGCTGTCAAGTTCCTGCGAAAAACCGTTTTGCAATCCTGCGTCGAAAAATGCTTGCGTTGCTTGGTCGTATTCGTCCTCTGTTATGCGTCTTGACAAAATCGGATGATTCTCAACGTTCGGCGTCGGGAAATACTGCCCCATCAATGAAACGTACATCGTATCGTCAATCGATGAAATATCTTGCAAAACCCCTTTTGTGTTTTCAAGTGCGCCGGGCAAAACGAGATGGCGAACGATAACGCCTTTTTGCATCATTCCGTCGTCGCCGAAAAGGTCGGCGGGTTGCTGACGCCGCATTTCGCTTATTGCGTCGAAAGCGATTTTTCTATACCCTTTTGCATGCGAATATTGCCATGCCAAATCGTCATCGTAATACTTAAAATCGGGCAAATAAATATCGACCAAACCATCGAGTTTTTTGAGATTCTGCACGGTTTCGTATCCGCTGCTGTTCCACACAATCGGTATTTTAAGTTGCGATTTTGCAATTTTAAGCGTATCTTTTAGCAAATGCGTGTAATTTGACGGAGTTACGAGATTTATGTTGTGCGCGCCCGAGTCTTGAAGATAAAGCATAAGCGAAACAAGTTGCTTTTCGCTCACTTCAAGTCCTTTTCCGCCGTGCGAAATCTCAAAATTTTGGCAAAACAAACAGCGCAAATTGCATCCCGAAAAGAAGATAGTTCCGCTACCTCTCTCGCCCGACAAACACGGCTCTTCGAAATGATGCAATCCGACTCTTGCTATTTTGTACATAGTTGTTTTTTGAAAAATGTGACTTTGTATGCGCTTTAGTTTTTAATGAGTTTGTTGTATTTTTTCGTCCACTTTGCAAGTTTCTTCTCGTCGTATTCGGCAGGAATTTTCTTCGCTATGCTCTTTGCTTTCAAACTTCTTGTCAAACAACCGATTGCCTTGCATACGAGTCCGAAATGTCCCAAAAGCAAAAACACTTTTTTGATTATCGACTTTGCGCTCATCTTCGGTTTTTCGCCGCTATTGTCTGTGGTTACGAGTGCGAGGTCGCTCTTTTCGATAAGTCCGCCGCCAAACACCCAGTCAATCGTCTTCGAATCGAGGGACAACGCCCAACGTTTGAGCACGTCGACGAATGCGAAATCCGCACCGAGCGTTGTCATATACTTATGATAAAATCCCCACATGTTTTTTGCCGTAAACTCATCAATCTTATTTTCCTCAACGTAATCGGCAAACATTTTCCCGGCTTTCATCGAGGATTCTATACCGCTGCCCATAAGCGGCATTGTCATAAACGCACTGTCGCCAATCGCGACGTATCCGTCCGCAACCGCTCTTGCAATGGACATACGTAGGCAAATTTCGACTTTTCTATCGCTTACGAGTTGGTTTGACAAAATAGGATTGCTTGCGCGCAACGCACCGACGGTATATTCGATTTCCTTGTCCGAAAGGCCACCGACGCGTCCGATAAGCACGTCCACGAGATTGTCCTCGTTGAGATTGCACCAACTTATTCCCACGCTTCCGAGGTGTTTGAGATAAAGCGTCGATTTGATTTCGGGATCGCGAGGGTTCATTCCCTCCACTCTCTTGAAAAACGCGCGGTATCCGTACATCACGTCGTCTTTGCCGGGCTTTGACTGAATTTCAAACTTATTTGGCACTTGCGCGCGGAAAGGCGAGCGCATACCGCTTGCGTCGATAACCAAATCGAAAAATTGTTCCTTGCCCTCTGCGAATATGCCGACAACGACGTCGTTTTCGATTGCAAGCGACGTCACTTCCGTTTCGAACACGAGTTTGCACCCTGCGTTTTCCGCTTGTTTTGCAAAATACTCGGAAAGTTTCGTGCGGTAAACGGAAATCTCTTCCATAGGCGGACACGGCGGAACGGGCAAAGAATATTCCTCGTTGGGCGACACGAAAAGCCACTTGCTCTTTTGGCAATATACGTCCGCGGGCGGCATTTCAAGTCCTACCGCCTCGAACACATCCGCGCGAATATCGTCGCGCCAATCGTAGCTCACTTCGCCTCTTTTGCTCTTTTCGAAAACAGTGACGACATGTCCTTGTTTTGCAAGACGTATGGCGGCAACCATACCTCCTTGCCCCATGCCGACAACCGCGATTTTTGCCATAATTCTCTCCGATTTAATGTTTGTATCGTCAATGCGATTTTGTCTTATTTTGACAAAACGCATAGTTTATCCGCCGTTTTTGCTTTGTAAACTGCCTTATACGTTGAAACAGCTTCCGCCGATAAACTCTCTCAAAAGCGAGTTGCACGGTATCAAATTCTCGTCCTCTATCGTCTTGAAGTATTTGAGATATTTGATAAGTCTGTTCGCCACCAAGAATTGCGGATCGGTGTCTTTTATCTCTTTGAGCGCAGGCAACGCAAGTTTTTTGAGCACGCAAAGCTCGTACGCAAGTGCGGAATTGAACACGAAATCAACGCCCTCTTGCCACGGATAAATCCACTTGAACTCACCGCTTCTGACGCTTTGCCACATATCGATGGTGTTCTTTGCCGGATAGTTTCTGAATTGCATATCACGCACTATACGACGTATCAAACGCAAATCCGTCGTACTGAGCGGCGAATGGTCGTCCACGTTGATTGCAAGTTGAGGCGCAATGTAGATTTTAAATTTTTGGTGTTTCGGGATAGATGCCGTAAGTTTTTCGTTGAGCGCGTGTATTCCCTCAATCATAATGGGGCTGTGCTCGTCAACTCTTATCGTGCGCCCTTTCTCTTTTGCGCCCTTTGCAAAATTGAAGCACGGCAAGGTGACTTCCTCACCGTTGATAAGGTCGAAAAGATCCTTGTTGAATTGTTCGATGTCAAGACATTCCACATGTTCGAGGTCAACCTCGTTTGCGGCTTTGCCCTGCATTTTGCAAATCTTTTCGCGTTCGAGATAGTAGTCGTCCATGGAAATCATGACGGGATTTATTCCTCTTGACATAAGCTCGATGCGCACTCTGTTGCAAAACGTCGTCTTGCCGCTCGAACTCGGCCCCGCGATGCAAATAAGGCGGATATTTTCTTTGTCGCTTTCGATTCTGTTTCCGAGTTCGGACAACATACTGTTTTGACGCGCTTCGCACATTTGCACGAAATCGAGTTCTCTTCCCGGTTCGACCTTGTCGTTGATATCCGCAACCGTACCCGTTTTCGTCTTATTCGCCCACGCCGTCGCGCGTTGCAAAGTGCGTCCGTACGTGCTTTCTTCCACAAATTCGGGGATTTCCGCATTGAGTTCGGAACGCGGATATTGAATGATAATTCCGGGGCTGTACGGCATGAGGTTGTAGCTGAAAATGCACCCCGTGGACGGCACCATATACGCATGCAGATAATCGTAATAATCACCGCACACGTAGATATTCACCAAACTTTCGGGACGATACGGCAAGATACGCAACTTGTCGTCCCTGCCCATCTTTTCAAAAATCTCGCGCGCCTCGTCGGTGGACACCGTAATACGCTCGATAGGCATATCCGCTTTTATAATTCTGTCCACCTCGTTGCGCACCTCGTCGGTGGCTTTGGACACGTTGAACCCTTTTGTGAGAATTTGACAGAAAATCGAACGCGACGCATTGTAGCCGAAGCAAATACGCACGTCGGGATAAAGATTGTGAAACGCCATTGCGACGACGTATCTCAAACTTGCCTCGTACGCCTTGACGGCCTCTTGATTGTCAATGCCCAAAAACTCAACGGTTTTGCCGTCGTCCTTGCCCGACAATTTGCGATTGAGTTCCTTGATTTGCGAGCCGAGCTTGCACACGACGTACTTACACTTGTCCTTCGAGGGCAACAAATCGATAACTCTCGTGCCTTCTTTGACCTCTACGGGTTTGTTGTCAATATAAATTTTTATCATAGTTTTCCCCCTTTTACGTCCCGAAATTCAATCCGAAACGTCCGATTTAGCGCAGCAAAATCGCATCGTTTCTATTTTATGCGCTGAATAATTATATCATATCGAAATATGCATTTCAAGACGGAAATTTTGTTGCCGTCGGCAACAATGAGATGCACGCAAAGCGTGCGTGATATTGCACTTCGTGCAGTTGAGGAATATTCTAGCTTATTCGAAGCGTACTTATACACGGTATTTGTCTGTTCGAAGACGGAACACAAGCTAAAAACTAACTTTAACTTATTCAAGGGGCACTTATATACAAAATGTGCCTATTCGAAGACGGAACTGGAGTCGCAAGGCGACAACC
>ULVL01091646.1_pt1 | contig 31122 bp, 26 predicted proteins | sample 1959381 | NCBI WGS metagenome assembly ULVL01 (sample SAMEA4835785, study PRJEB28245) | human gut metagenome | biome: gut microbiome; material: fecal sample | place: Denmark | collected 2008
ACCGAAAAGAGTTATACCTTTACCGTAAACGGCGAAACAACTCTTACCGCCGTATATGAAGATACGTCTTCGGGCGGCGAAATCACTCCGCCTGCCAAAAAGGACGGACTTTCGGGCGGACAAATTGCGGGTATCGTAATCGGCACGCTGCTGCTTGCGGGAATCGGCGGATTTGCAATCTTCTGGTTTGCGATCAAGAAAAAGAACTTCAAAGACCTCGGCGAGGCTTTCAAGCGCATGGGCGAGGCATTTAAGCGCAAGTGCGAGGAGTTGAAGAACAAGAGCAAAAAGAATAAAGACTGACAAAATCGGTACTTTATGTGTCGTATTTTGCCTTGAAAAGTACGCATTTTGCAATAATGCAAAATTGATTTCACATCGCCAATCCCAAACGCGATTTGAAATATATGAATCAAAAACAATCTAATCAAAAGGAGAAAACCATGAAAAGGATATCACTGTTCACTATTTTGGCGATAGCGTTGATGCTTGTTTTGTCGCTCTCGGTGCTTACCGCTTGCAACAAGAACGGGGAACACAACTTTTCGGAAGAATGGAGCAACGACGAAACTCATCATTGGCACGCGTGCGCAGACAAGGGCTGCAAGGAAACCAAAGACAAAGCCGAGCATTCCTGGAACGGCGGCAACGTGACTGTTGAGCCTACCACGGAAAAAGAAGGCGCTATGGTTTACACCTGCACGGTCTGCCGCAGAGAAAAGACCGAGAAGATTGATAAACTTGTTGCCGAAACAGAATATACTATAACTTTTGACAGCAAAGGCGGCAGCGCGGTACAACCCGTTAAGGCAAGCGCAGGCGCGGCGATTACGGCTCCTGCCGATCCCACCAAAGACGGTTTTGTTTTTGCAGGCTGGTATGAAAGCACGGATGGCGGCGTAACGCTTTCCGACACGGCATTCAGTTTTTCATATATGCCGGCAAGAGTTTTCACGCTCTACGCAAAATGGGCGACTGCCGACATCAAGGGCAAGACTTTCAATAAAGTCGACGCAACCGTCGAGTGGGAGTCCGAAGCCGTCAAGCAAGCGATTCTCGCGGAAATGGAAATGACGGAAGAACAGTTTATACAAACTCATAAGGCATCAATAATTACGCTCGTTTTTGCGGCGGATAAAGATTCCGTGTCGGTGACTTTTGATCAAAACCCGGGCGAAGAAGACGATAAAGGCAAAGGCATCGGAACGCTGTTGTACAGGATTAAAGGCTCTGCTATCGTGTTCTATGACAGCCAAGAAGATATGGAACAAGAAATCCCCGCGCACAAATACGGATTGCTTGCCGGCTCAACGTTTGAGTTGTCAGCAGATAAAACAACCATTATACAGAGCAATATCCAATCGGGAATGGGAACGATTAAATATAAGTATAGCGTTGTGGTAAAATAATCCGACAAAGGCATACAAACACAATAAACAACGGTTTTAGAACGCAATTCTCGATTTGCGGTTTGAAATAAATTAATTTAGAAAAAAGGAGACGAAAACCATGAAAAGAAAATCACTGTTCACTATTTTGGCGATAGCGTTGATGCTTGTTTTATCGCTCTCGGTGCTTACCGCTTGCAACAAAAATAAACACGAGTTTTCAAGCAAATGGAAGTTTGACGAAACAAATCACTGGCACGAATGCACCACGAAGCAGCACACCGACACAACGGAGAAAACCCCGCACGTGTTCACGTGGACAGAAAAAACGCCCGCAGGCTTTCATACGGACAAAGTCGAAAAGGGCGTATGTGAATGCGGATACGAAACCGAAAGGACAATTTCCGGCACCGCAACGCACACTTACGGCGAGGAATGGAAAAAAGACGAGTCGGGACACTGGCACGATTCGACCTGTGACGCAACGGCTCCCACGCATGACGTAATAAAGGGCAATTTCGCCGCGCATACCTTTGACGAAGAAATTGTGAAAGAAGCGGACTACGGCGTGGTCGGCGAAAAGAAATTCACCTGCACGGTATGCGAATACAGCTATACCGAAGAAATCGACGCACTTGGCGCAAAAGACAACGAAATTAAACTTGCAGAAGGCAAAACGCTTGGCAAGGAATATGACGGAGAAGTTCTTGCGATTACGAAAGACGATTTCGTAATTGAAGGCAATCGCGTACCCACAATTATGTTCATGGCAAAAGGCGCGGACGACAATACTTACGCCGCAACCGCCCCGAAGAATGCCGGCGAATATACCGTGAAAGTCAGCGTAGCAGCCACGGCAGAGTGGAAATCCGCGACAAAAACATTTGACTTTGCAATCACCCCCATGGTAATCAGCGTTGCTTGGGAGCCTACATACAATAATTCAAATACTTTTACGGGCGCACCCACCGAATTGCTTCCAGGCGACGAAGCAATGATTACCGTTACAATGAGTAGTGCCAACGTCGGAGCAGAAGTTCAAAGCTTTGAAATCACAGGAAAAGACGCGGGCAATTACAGCCTTGCAATAGAAGACGTCAACGTGGACATCGTCAAAGCAGACATCGTCGACTTTACAATCAGCAATGCAGACGCATTCAATAATCTTGTTATCGGCGCACAGAGTATCCCCGATCCCACAACAAATTACGTTGAAATCGGCACCGGTTACGGCGAAAGGACTATCTTCTGGGAAAAAGAACTTGAAAATGGCGTTTGGAGTCGTAACCTTACAAAAGAAGAAGTAATAAACTTTAAAACGGGAACGTTCCGAGTACACATTAAATATGCGGAAGGCGCCAACTACAATTTCGGAGACACGTTCGTCAAATTCACTATGAAGGCGAAATCAAGAACGCTTACCGTCAAGAGCATTGAAGATAAAATGTACGACGGAAAGCAAGTGGCGAACTTCACCTTTGATAACCTTTTTAAAAAATTAAGCACCCCTTCAATTGAAGGCGGCGTAGAAAATATCACGCCTATTTCTTCCGGCGAAAAATACGTCGAGTTCCGTGAAGTAGGCGGAGAATGGGGAAGGAATTTGAACGTCGCCAACGTTCTCACGAACGCGGGAGAGTATGAATACCGCATCGGCGTCACGGCAACGGACGAATGGGCGGAAGCGGTTTCCGAAATAAAGACTTTCACCATCAAACCGTATGAGTTCGTGCTCAAACTTGGTTACGGTCCTAACCAAAACACTCTGTCGAATGATGGCGGCAAAACGTTTTTACTCGGACAATACGATAATCTTATCGAAGGTCAGAAAATCCAACTTTGGCTTAACAACGAAAAAGCAGGGTTGCAAACCAACGGTTCTAAGCTTGTCCCTGACCAGAAAAAGAAGGTAACGATTGATTGCTTCTTCCTTAAAATAGCAAACATTACGAACCCTGTTATGGAAAACTACAAAATCGTTACCAAATCCCCGTCCGTTACGACAGTTGAGATTACGGTTGTTGAGAAGTTAACCGAAAAGTCAACTTCCGGTCCGATCCAAATCGTAGAAGCGGAAGAAAAAAGGATTTACGCGACTGTTGAAAAGGGATACTTCCAGGTCGGACAAACGGTTGAGATTTACAAGAAGGATGGCACAAAAGTGGGCGAAGCCACGATTACAGAAATCATAGCCGGAGGCACAACAAGCGCAAGTGGTTGTGCAATTCCTTCCGACGGTAGAGTTATTATAAAACTTGATAAGGATCCCGGTGATATATTGGGTGGCAAAATCGTAGAAAAATAACTTAAAAGTTATTATCTGATCAAAATAACGGATAAGCGGGCGTAAAAACCCGCTTATTCGTGTCGTGTTCTATAAAGGAGACATCGATGAAGAAAAAATCATTACTTTTCTTTGCGCTTGCGCTTGCGTTGTCGCTGTGTCTTACGCTGGTCGCTTGCGGCGATAAAAACGGAGAAGTAAGCAAACTGACTGCCGAAAGCGGCATTACCGCGGACGGCGTGTTTGAAAGCGGCTCCGTGCTGAGCAGCATACATCATTCTGCGGACAGCGAGCAAGGCAAGGCGGCTATGTCGGTGATCGATAAGCCGTATGACAGCGCACGCGTTGCCGTATTCGACATTACTCTTACCAAGGGCGGCGAAAAGGTGCAACCGGGCGGCAAGGTCAGAATCACCATGCCGAAACCGTTTGAGGCGGACGGTTACGTCACCTATCACGTCAAGGACGATAACACGGTAGAGGAGCTCGCAACGACGGCCGACGGCAACAATATTTACTTTGAAACGGCAAGTTTTTCGTATTTTGTCGTTGCGGGACTGGTAAATGCCGATCAACAGCATATCCACAGTTATGTCGAAAAAGTTACCGACAGAAACCTTGTGGACAATGCAACATGCCAAAGGAAGGCTGTGTATAGGCTTGTTTGCAGTATTTGCGGCAGTCTGGGCAGAGAAACCTTTGAATACGGCGAACTTGCCGATCATAACCTGCGCGAAGAAAAAGGTTACGATCCCCGATGCGAAAAAGACGGACTTACCCACGGCAAACGTTGCATAAATCCGGGATGTACTTATACCGAGCAGAAGCCGATACCCGCTATCGGACACGATATGCAGGACGTTGCCGCAAAAGAGCCGACTTGCACCGAAATCGGCTGGAAAGCGTACAAAAGATGCGAGCATTATTGCGGAAAAACCGAAGGGTACGAGGAAATACCCGCCATGGGGCATAATTTATCCATAACCGTGCCGCGCGTTGAGCCGACTTGCGAGAAGTGGGGCAACGAGGAGTATACAAAGTGTTCCAACGAGGGTTGCGACTATCATACCGATTATAATGGTTTGCCCGCTCTCGGACACGATTTGCAATGGCACGATCCGTACGACGCAACCTGCACCGAGGACGGGTATTGGGGAAGTTATTCCACCTGCAATCGTGAAGGTTGCGACTATTCGTCAAAGTCTGACAGATACGTCGAAAAGGCTCTCGGACACAATCTCAAACATCACGAGGCTAAACAAGCGGACTGCCTGCCCGGCTGGGAGGAATACGACGAATGTCAGCGCGAGGGTTGCGATTATAATACGAAAGTGGAAATCCCCGCCAACGGCAAGCATAGTTACGTTTGCGACGTATGCACCACCTGCAATGAGTGCAATCCCGTAAAATACACTCGCGAGGGCAACTATATCTATTTCGGTTACTGGCCGCAAACCTTAGAGCGCGACGAGAACGTAATCGCCAAACTTAACGAAGTGGCAGGAACTATTCCCGAGTACACAATTTACACTGTCCTCGAGAAACCCGAAAACTGGTCATATTATGAAAATTCGAAGGATATCTGGTATATAGACGTTATATATAGCGGTACAAAATACCGAGGGTTTTATATGAAGGAGTTTCGCCCGGCTATATATGGAAGTCTTGGTTATTCTAAGATTAGTGAAAACGGTTATACTAATCATCAAGTGTACTGGTTTAAGGTAGAACCGATAAAATGGAGAATTTTAACCACAAGCAACAATTCCGCCTATATTATGAGCGACATCGCTTTGGATGCCTTTTGGCTGGAACCCAATAGAGGAGAAGCAGGCTTTTATAACGGCGAATACGGCATTTTCAGAAAAGATCAAAACGGTAATATGGACGGAACTTACGCCAACAACTGGGAATATTGTTTCCTGCGCCGTTGGCTCAACGAAACCTTCTATAACGAGGTGTTCAACGATTTGCAAAAGAAAATCATACAGACCACGCGCCTCGACAACAGCGCGAGAAGTTGCAATCCGGACGAATACCCGACGTATTACCCGGATACTTACAGCTCGCAAAACAAGCCTGGGGAAAACAAGTATGCCGCCCAATGTAAAGATACGGATGATAAGATCTTTTTGCTGTCTTTGAGAGATATTACCACAACGGCGTACGGTTTTAATAAGGACGTAAAAGCAGAAGATCCCGCAAGAAACCTGCAAGCATCCGATTTTGCCAAATTCCGCGGCGCGCCGATGGATATTTACGATAAAAAATACGTTACCTGGTACACTCGTTCGCCGTCTATAGGTAGTAGTGGTGGCAACAACGGATACGCTACCTTCGTTCTGGACAGACATCAGAAGGGCGCCATAAAAAGCACCGATCTGACGCCTGACGGCGGCGTAGTCCCCGCACTCTGGATAACCCTTTAAGACAATCGGGCTGTCTTTAAGTCGCATAAGCGACACGGAATATATCCCCACAAAAATTAAAAGGAGATACGATTATGACACACAACAAGGCGAATAAATCAAAGATATTAGCGCTTATACTCGGTCTTACGATGTGCATTTCACTTATGCTCGGCATAGTATTTGCAAGCCCGACGAGTACGGTCTATGCAGAAGGAGAAACGCTTACGCCGTATGACATAATTTACATAAATAATAATCCGTTAAACAATGGTTATTATTTGAAAACGTCTGATGGAGATCAACTAAACGGCAACCCCGATACGGGTTACGTTGCCAAATACAAAGACGGCGTTTTGACTCTTAACAATTTTAACGGCGGGAACGTAGGTATAAATCCTGCTGTATCAGGATATTTCACAATCAACCTTATCGGAGACAATATTATTACCGGTGGGCAAAACGGCGTATTTATCGATGGAGAACATGAAGGACGAGTAACTATTACGTCTAATGCAAACGGAAAATTGACGATAAACGCTTCAAGCAGCGTTTCTTCTGTATGGGGAATAGCCTGCGGAGCGTCGGTAATGGCTAAGAACATTGACGTTGTTATTGGAGGCAATGCACAAGTCACAATTAACGCAACGTCTAATGGAGAAAACTGTCAAGTTGATGGTATTCATGCAAGGAACGTAACAATTGAAGACAATGCAAGCGTTAATATTGTAGCCAAAAACACAAACAATAGCACCGCAAGTCAATGGGTAGCAGGTATTTTTGCAAAAAACAATGTAACTATAAATACAAACGGCAATATCGATATTGACGTTAGCGTGGCGGGTGGCGATAGTGCTTATAGTTATGGTATTCAAAACTGCAAAACGATGACTAAAGCAGGCAATATGACCATAAAATACAAGAAAGCAGGAAGCAATGGCTGGCCTATTACCGGTGGTGACGTAGATAATACAACCCACGCTGTAAACGAAGATAGCGGAAATTGCTTTGCGTCCTACCGCTATGGCACACCGCGCTATGTGGCAGCAATAAACGGTACACTTGCAGGTCCGGGCGTACCTAAGGAAGCAAATAGTGGTAGCGGATATTTCCTTGCGGGTGACGAAATCACTTTGAATGCGCCTTCTTTGCAAGTGAGCGAAACGGATACGACAAACATACCGTTTGACAAATGGTTTTCGTTTACAAGTGACGCAGTTATAACAAACGCAACAAGCCAAAACGGAGCGAAACTTACCGTTCAAGACAAGGATATTGAAGTAAGAGCAAATTATAAAGCGTTTACGGTGCAACCTGTTTTTGAAAGAGAAAGTGGTACAAAAGGTACGGTGACATTTACTCTTATTAGTAATGAATTTAACCAAAGTAATTGGATAAAAATCAGACCGATAAACGATTTAACTATTTCAAAGGGTAACGTTGTGTCTGTTGACGGAACTACTTATAAAGCAACTCTTGAAGATAATGGGACTTATTACGGAACTCCTGCCGGCGAATATGTGGTTGAGGTTGTGTATAATAATAGAACGCTATACAGTGAGCCGTTCACCGTGGACTACACCGAAAAGAAAGCAACCATAGATAGCGTAACTATTTTCGGTGAGCAAGGCGAAGCGATTGCAAACACGGATATTATCGTTACTCTTACGGGATATACGTTTGAAACCGCTCTTTCGGGAGACTGGATAACAAATCTTCCCGACGGACTTGTTCAGTCTGTTACGAGAATAAGCTACACCGAGGCGAAAATCACCGTCAGCGGTACGCCTACTGCTCTTAGCGACCAGTTTGTAGAAATCACGATTCCAAAGGCAAATATCACGGGACTTGCAAGCGATTTGACTGCCGAAAGCAATTCGGACGCAAAATTTAATATCGTTGCTACGCTTACAGAAATTGCCATTCCGAAAGCAAAAACGAATCTAACTTATACGGCAGGAAGTCAAATAGGCGTGGAAGGTGGCGTCGGCTATACGCTAACAGGAAATAGCGGCGTTGACGCAAAAACTTATACCGCAATCGCAAAATTAGAGAGCGGATATAAGTGGAACGACGGCACGATAACCGACAAGGAAATCTCTTGGAGCATAGGTAAGAGAAACCCTATTGTAAGCGATTTTAACTTCTATGAACCGAGCAACCTTACGTATGACGGCAATGCCAAAACCGCAACCGTTAGTTTGATTGCCCACTATGGTGACGAAACAGGCTTTGCTATAACGGTTAAGTACAAAAAAGGCGGACTGATTGTTTCAGATGTAAAAGACGCAGGCGAATATGAAGTGTATATCGACACAACCGCAACGGCGAACTTCAACGCGGCAACCGATATTCACGACGTTTCGTGGAAATTTACAATCGCAAAGGCGGAGCAATCTGCACCGGCTGCTTCGTTGTTCACAACCGTTGCTCCGACTGCAACGACCACAACGGACGGCAAAATAACAGGCATAACCGCCCAAATGGAATACCGCAAAGTAGGCGATTCTGCTTGGACTTCGGGAACAGGTAGCGACGTTACAGGGCTTTCGTCCGGTAGATATCAAATAAGGTTTAAGGAAACGGACAACTACAATGCAGGAGAAGTTGTCGAAGTGCAAGTTCCTGAAAGCGGCGTTTCTTCATACAATCTTACCGTAATAGGCGGAACAGGCGAAGGTGTGTTTATTCAAGGCGCAAGCGTAACTATCACCGCAAACGCCCCTGCAACCGGAAAGAGATTTTCGGGTTGGACGATTGAGGGAATAAGCGGTCTTGATACAACTAAAACAAGCCTTACCTTTAATATGCCTGCCGGCAACGTAACGGCAACCGCAAATTACGAAGATATCGAGTACACTATTACCGTAAATGGCGGAACGGGTGGCGGAACGTATAAACAAGGCGATGAAGTAACCGTAACGGCAGAAGATAAAGAAGGCAAAGAGTTCGTAGGTTGGCAGGACGAAAGAGGAAAAATCGTCAGCACCGAAAAGAGTTATACCTTTACCGTAAACGGCGAAACAACCCTTACGGCTGTATATGAAGATAAGTCTTCGGGCGGTGGCGAAATCACCCCACCTGCTAAAAAGGATGGACTTTCGGGCGGACAAATTGCAGGTATCGTAATCGGCACGCTGCTGCTTGCGGGAATCGGCGGATTTGCAATCTTCTGGTTTGCAGTCAAGAAAAAGACTTTTGCGGACTTGGGCATAGCTTTGAAGAAAGGTTTTACGGCAATCGGCAACTTCTTCAAAAATCTTGGAGCAAAAATCAAAGCACTATTTACCAAAAAGAAATAAGATGATATAATAACAACGAGCCGTTCGTAGTCAATGCGGACGGCTTCGACAGGTATATCGGCTTTTGCCGAACTGTCTACTCATAGGAGTATTTATGAAAGCAATAAAAGGACTTATTATTACGCTTATCGTCATTGTTGCGCTTGCGGGCGTTACGGTTATCGGCGGATATATTTACGTTCGTTCGACCTACGGAATCGATCTGTTCAGAACCGCAGGTCAACTCAAAACGCTGTCGCAAACACCCGACGAAAAAACTCTTTGTCCCAATGCGTTTTCCGCAAACGATATGGCGGACGTCAAGACGGCTATGGACAAAAACCTAAACGGACTCATCTCGTATAACGAGGGGGAAGGGTACGAGGGCTACAAGGTGGACTTTTCCGCAATAACGTCCCCGATGCCGTTTGCGGACGAGATCGTGTTTTCATCCAAGCAGGCAGGCGCACTAGCTCAAACCATTTTCTTCGGTCAAACGGGCGGTGTGGTCAAAATCGGTGAAAAAGAATTGTCCGTAAGGCTCGTTCAAATGAATTTTGCAAACGTTTCCGAGAACGGCAGCGCGGACTTCAACGTGGTGGCAAAAGTCAATCTTAAACCGTTTAAGGACGAAATGAACGACTTTCCGTTCTCGCTTTTCAAAAAGTACGTGCCGGACGAACTCTACGTGTCTTCAACCGTGAGAGTGGAAAAGACCGACGATAAAATGGGCTACTCCGTCGCGCATAAGGAACTCAAACTCAACAATCTTTCGGCGGACGATACGGACGATTTGTTCCACACGCTCGACGCCGTGCTCAAAATCGGCAGCGCGGAAAATATGAATTTGCAAATCGGCACGACGGCAGTCAACGCTCTCATCGGCAACTCCGACAACGCAGGCTTTGCCTATTCGCTGCAAGCCCTCGGCAAAACCACTTTCAAATTCACCTCCGCCGACGGCGGCAGCATAGTCATTGCTTGATTTTCAGAGCATATCTTGCCTCGCTTTATAAGGCGGATTTAACATATGAGTGTACAATATGATTAGATTTTCTTTTAGTACAACAAAAAAACGATTGCGTGATAGGCAATCGTTTTTTTGTTATTTGAATGATTGATTTATTCGGCGTCTTTGAGGTATTGTTCGTATTCTTCAATCAAGCCGAGGAAGTATGCGTCGTAGTCTTCGGGGGCGACTTCGGAATAGTTGAACCAGCACAATTGTTCTTCGACGTCAACGACCTCACCGCTTACGGTCACTTGGACGGGGCGGGTGGGAAGTCCGCTCGTAAGGTCGTATTCGACGTCGCCGATGGTCATTTTGACGGGTTTATTCGTTTCTTGGTCGCGAGTGAAGGACACTGCAATGTTCTTTTCGACGACAGGCATTTTGTCCTCTTTCAACGCATAATAGAGTGTTGCGGTGCATTTTGCGGAATCGACAGCGTAGTATTTGTAAATGTATTTGCTAAAATTCTTTTGCAAGTTGTTTGTGATTTCCGCATAATACGTCGAGTTGTATTGATACAAATCATAGTCGAACACGGGCAATTCGCCGTAGGCTTCCTTCACTGTCGAAAGGTCGGTTTTGTCGCTTACCTTGTTGAACCGGACGTCGTACGCGTCAATGATTTTGCTTGCGGACGGCCAGCGCGAAATCAGTGCGATTCTATCTCTCGAATCGACGTTGAAAGTCTTGCCATTTACGCCTTCGCCGAGGATATAGCTTATCAACGTAACTTGGTTTTCGTCGTTCAAAGTGTATTTGAGTTTGACTTTTCGCGCGCAGAGCGGAGTGTCGTTGTCCTTGTATATGTAGTAACCGTAATCTTCGCCGGTGAGGACGATATACGCTTCTCGTCCGTACGTTGCAATGTTGTCAACGGTTTCCTGTTCGTACTGGGTGCGAGTGTCGACGACAAGTTTGTACGTGCCGACTATATTTTCCATCTTGTCGGGGTTGCAGGCGACCAAAACGGTTGAGAACGTCAAGGCGATTATAAGAATCCCGACAAGCAGCAATGCTTTCTTTTTCATAATAAACCTCCGATTTATCCTTTATATTTTATCATATAGAACATAAATGTCAACTTTGTGCATTTTCGCTCAAGTTTTGCGGACAAAAATCGAATACGATTGTACAAAAAAATCGTTTGCATCTTGTCAAAGCGCAGAATGGATATTATAATATCAATATCTCATACGCAGGAGAAAAGTTATGTTGCTTACAACAATGATTATTCGCACTCTTCTTTGCAGGCCGAAAGAAATCGACGCAGGGGAGTACAAAGCAAGAGAGTTCGACAAAGATCTCATAGCGCGCCATCTTTCGGAGGCAGTCCAAATCCCGACAGTGTCTATGGTCGGCGAATTTGAGGGCGTAGATCAGCCTTTTTACGATTATCACGCTTGGCTTGAGAAAACTTATCCTCTCGTTCACAAGACGGCTCAAAAAACCGTTATAAACAATTACAGCCTTGTTTATCGTTTCAAAGGCAAAGATTCGTCTTTGCTTCCAGGCGCGTTTTTGGCACACCAAGACGTCGTACCCGCTCCCAAAGAGGGCTGGGATTACGAACCGTTCGGCGGCACGATAGACGACGGATTCATTTGGGGACGCGGAACGCAGGATATGAAAGGTACGATGATTTCCCTTCTCGAAGCAACGGAAAAATTGCTCTCGGAAGGGTGGCAACCTCAGCGTGACGTGTATTTCTGCTTCGGCCATGACGAAGAGGCTTGGACGGAAGAGGGCGCGGCACATATCTGCGATTGGTTTAAACGGCAAAATATTCGCCTCGAATACATAGTTGACGAGGGCGGCACGATTATCGACGGCAAAATGATAGGTGAGGACAAACTTTTCGGTCTTATCGCAACGTGTGAAAAGGGCAATATGAACATGACGCTCACCGTCGAGAAAGCGGGCGGTCACGCATCCAATCCCTCAAAACCGTCTGCGGCGGCTATCATGGGCAAGGCACTCGTAAAACTCGACAAGCATCCCATGCCTAGCAAGTGGACGCCTGCGACAAAGCAAACGTTCAAGCTCATCGCTCCTCACGTCAAATTCCCGTTTAGATTCATACTCGTCAACAGAGATATTTTGAGCCCGCTGCTCAAATTCGTGTTCAAAAAAATTCCTCTTACCAACTCGCTCATTTCAACGACGTTTGCGCAAACAATGTTGCACGGAAGCGACGCAGAAAACGTCATTCCGCCAAAGGTTACGGCAAATATAAACACGCGTATCATCACGGGCGTGAGCAGCGACGAAGTGCTTGAATACACTCAAAAACTTCTCGGCAAAAACGTCAAGGTGGAAAGGCACGGCAAGGGCACGGAAGCGACCGCCGTTTCGCCCATCGACGTCAAACCGTGGCACGATCTCAACGTCGCAATCAAGCAAATATTCCCGACGATGGTCACCGCTCCGTATATGTTTATCGCAAACAGCGACAGCCGCTATTACGGCGACGTGTGCGACAACATCTACCGTTTTACGCCCTTCCTTATGACGCTCGACGATCAAAAACGCATCCACGCAATCAACGAGCGCGTGAGCATCGACGCAATGGAAACCGCAACGAAGTTCTTTGCACAATGTCTTGAAGTGATGAACAAGTAATTTTGTTGCATCTAATGCACCGAATTTTCAAAAAACAGTCGCAATAAACGGCTGTTTTTTATCTAAATTATCGAAATCGAGTTGATTTTTGAATATAATGTGATATAATCATTGCATCAAGGCGGTTTTGATTGTCCGCTTTCGGGGGTGTTCTGGATTCGACATTCGGTCTGATACGGGATAAGCACGTCGTAGGCTCGGCTACGTTAAAACGGAACGTTAAAATTAAACGCAAAAAACAATCAAAAGAGCTCCTCTATGGAGTTCGCTCTTGCTGCGTAATTTAGTCAGCACGTCGACCTGAGGTTTTCTGTTCCCTCAGCAATCGGCGTCAGAAAAACAGACAACGCAATCCGATTTCTCGGTAGGATTGTTGTTATCACGAGATCATCGAAGCAAGGTTTGTAGGTGAACCGAAGCAAGAAAAATTTTAATCACCAACTAAACGTGTAGAAAGTGCCGAGGACGGTCGGGTGGACCGGGGTTCAAATCCCCGCATCTCCACCACAAAAAAGACAAGTTGAACCCTGTTCGACTTGTTTTTTTATATCGTTGAAGCGGGGATTTATTGCGATTTTGAAAAATCGCAACACGGCATTGCCGTGTGAACCCCTTCGGCTGCACGCGATTGACCTTCGGTAGCAATCGCTGTAAGGCAAATCCCGCATCTCCACCACAAAGAAGACAAGTTGAACCCTGTTCGACTTGTTTTTTTGTGTAAGGAAAACCACCGGATAGTCCGGTGGTTCTATTATAGGCTTTTGCCGATGTGGTGTTGTAGTTAAACTCCGTTCGTGTATAAGATGAGAGTAGTTCATACGAATTCTCCTTGGGATATATTTTTTTGTGGTAAACTAATTATACCAAAGATTCGTATGAACTGTTTTTTTGTTTAGGTGTTGCACTTGAAAGTATAATTCACCCGAGCAAAAAATAAGACGAACCCTAAATTAGAGTTCGTATTATTGGCTTGTTGCGAGCAAAATAATGCTTTAATCGGATTGAGTTTTTTTGATTTTAAATTCTCCCGAGAGAATGGTCGTCCAAAAGGAAATCGACCACATTGTTATTTTGCATCGGTTGATTTGACATCAAAAAGCACGTCGGTATTCATTATTTAGCGGGAACAAATCCTGCGACGACGGCAAACACCATAAGCGAGCAGCAAATGATCATGCAAGTGATTTGAATGGGCTTGCTGTTCTTGATATAGTTGACTGCTTTGTCAAACTTCTCGAAATAGAAGTGTTGTTCAAACCAGTTTTTGCATCCGATTTGCAAAATGCCGCCGAACGTGAGCGTGCTTGCTCTGAACAAGAGCCAGAGGCCCGGATCGGGAGCCATGCCGAATCTGCCCATGCCGACGAGCGGGCCGATGAATACGCCGAGGATAGGTGCAAGCAAGAAACCTACGTGCATCAATGCTACGGAAGAAGAAAATTCGCCTGTGACGAAGAGCCAGTTCCAGATGGTGTAAGCGATAATCATTGCGATGGTTATGCCGATGCCGACGCTTGTCGTTCCGGTGACGACACCGTTGAAAAAATTCGCTTGATTCGTGAAATATGCGGATGTGAATTCGATATTAGTGCCGAGGTGTGAGAAACCGTCAATGAAGTAGATTTGAGAGAACTCGGTGGTTGTCGTTCCCCAAGTGGAGCCGAGGAAAAATGCGGAAGCACCCATTGCGACAAACAATCCCGAAACGCCGTTGAAGTATTGTTTGTTTTTAAAGAAGTCCGTCATAGTCGCTTCGAGGATGTTTATGATGTAAAGTCCCAAAACGATGACTACGAAGATCGGGCCGGGAAGAAGACCGAAACAGGCAAATAAGACGATAATTCTTCCTACAAGCAGAGTCGAGAGCTTCAAAGCCTCGAAGAACACGGGTTTCATCGCAATCAAGACTATGATGCCGAGCACAAGGTTACAGAAAATGTTGCCGTACACTTGGAATTTTGACGTGAGCACGGAGACGCCGAGAATGGTTACGGTAAACATAAACCACTTCAGAACGGTGTCAAGAGCAGGCGTTACTTTGTAATCCATTGCTTCGGGGCCCGGAGCAAACATTTTTTTGAGTCGCTCTTTGAGCGCGACTTTCTTTTCGTTGTCCATAAAGTTCTCCTTTTTTATCCCTTTTAATAAGGATTTTTAATCTTTTTTTAATGATACATTTTTAGGTGCGCTTTGTAAATATGTACAATGACACTAATTTTCGTTTTAGTGTCAAAATGATACTAAAACCGAGAAAAGTATCGCATTTGTCGATGTGTTTTTACCGATATCTATTGATAATTCGAGGAAAACAATTTAATATAGAATCAATAATGTGATTTCAGAAAACAATCGGAGACAAACATGTCAAAAGATATCACAAAGCAGCATATAACAGATAGCTTTAACGCATTGTTCAGGAAGTATCCTCTTGAAAAGATCACCGTAAACATGATAATTGAAAATGCCGGTGTGTCGAAATCAACGTTCTATCGCTATTTTCTGGATAAATTCGACGTGATGAATTATAACTATAAGAGGGTATTGGACGAAATTTTTGCGCACAATGCCTGCAAAAGCTGGGAGGATCTGTTCAACAGCATTTTATCCTACATCGACAACGATATAGACAGAATAAAAAACGCGTTCTTATATCTTGGCGACAATTCGTATGACAAATACGTTTTTGACTATTCGTTTGCCAGAATGAACGACAAGTGCGTGGAAAAGAACGGTCGCGCTTTATCGCAAAACGAAATTTATACGGCAAAAATCATTATATACGGATGCGTTTATGCGGTGCGAGATTGGATTTTCAGCGATAAACGCATTACGAAAGAGGAGCTATCGGCGCAAATCGACAATGCCGTTCCCGAAAAATACAAAATACTACTTTGAAAATTGCTGAATTTAAGCGAGCTAAACAAATGAACGCTATGTTCGATAACGAACCGTTTCGTGCGGAAACGCTTGGATTCGGTTTAAAATATTAAAATAAAACAAGAGGTAACAAAATTATGGCAATGAGAAAAAGCATCCTTCATCTTGTCAAAGTTATGGGCGGTCTTGCCGGCATGATGACAAAAATCACCGAAGAATCTCCGGAATATTATGCGTTGAATTGTCTTACGGATGAAGAAGCGGATGTCGCCGCAAGTCTCGGACTCAGAAAACCGAGAACTCTCGAATACATCGCCGATAAGTGCGGCAAATCGCTTGAAGAAACAAAACGAATTCTTGACAGACTCGGACATCTCGGCGTTATAAAAATCTATACCGAGAACGGTCAGACGCTTTATTTTATGCAGATTTTTGCTCCCGGCACGTTGGAAATGATGGTCGGATGCACCGAAAACGTCCAAAAACATCCGGAGATAGCAAAAGCATTCGAAGCGTACACGCGCGGACTTATGGAGTCGATGGGAACTATGTTGCCGTACGGCGCAAGCATGATGAGAGTTATCCCCATCGAATCGGCAATCGCAAGCGATACCCAAGCCGTGCCTTACGAGAAAATCTCATACTATCTCGATAAATACGACACGTTTTCCGTGTCGCCCTGTTCCTGTCGCCGCTCAAGAAGAATGATCGGAGAAGGGTGCGGACACCTCGAGGACGATATGTGCGTCCAAATGGGCTCGGGCGCGGAATACTTTATAAAAACCGGCAAGGCAAGACAAATCACGAGAGAAGAAGCCGAAGCCATTTTCAAAAAAGCGGAAGAAAACGGCTTGATGCACCAAATGCCCAACCTCGAAGGGCCGGGCGAATCGGCGGCAATATGCAACTGCTGCGCTTGCTCGTGCTTTGCAATCCGCATCTCTACAATGTTCAATTGTCCGGATGCCGAAAGAAGCAACTACCATGCCGAAATCAATCAGGAGAACTGCGTCGCATGCGGACAATGCGTCGAAAACTGTCCTACCAACGCCGTCAGACTCGGTCAAAAGATATGTGCAAAAACTCCGATTGAAACAAAGAAATACGACACCGTTCGCAATACCGTTTGGGGCAAAGACAAGTGGAACGTCGATTATCGCGAAAACAGACAAGATACTCTCGAGAGCGGTACTGCTCCGTGCAAAACGGCATGTCCTGCCCATATTGCCGTTCAAGGCTACATTAGACTTGCGTCTTTGGGCAAATATAAAGACGCTTTGGAATTGATCAAGAAAGAAAATCCGTTCCCGGCGATCTGCGGTCGTATTTGTCCGCACAAGTGTGAAGATGCCTGCACGCGCGGTCAAATCGACAAAGGCGTCGCAATCGACGAAATCAAAAAGTTTATTGCGGATAAAGATAAAAACAACAGCGACAGATTTATCCCCAAGAAAAAGCACGATTATTCCATGAAGAATATCGCAGTGATAGGTTCGGGCCCCGCCGGTCTTTCTTGCGCATACTATCTTGCCGTGGACGGTTACAGCGTGACCGTTTTTGAAAAGGAAGACAAACTCGGCGGTATGATGACACTCGGAATTCCCGCATTCAGACTCGAAAAAGACGTTGTTGAAGCGGAAATCGATATTTTGCGCGAACTGGGCGTAAAGTTTGAAACCGGCGTCGAAGTCGGCAAAGACAAAACCATAGACGATTTGAAGAAAGAGGGCTTTGACGGGTTCTATCTTGCAATCGGCGCAAGTGCCGGAAGAAAACTCGGTGTGGACGGAGAAGATGCAAACAGCGTTATTTTGGGCGTTGATTTCCTAAAAGGCGTCGCACTCGAAAAAGCTGAAAAGCTTCACGGAAACGTCGTTGTCATCGGCGGAGGCAACGTTGCAATCGACGTGGCAAGAACGGCGGTCAGATACGGCGCTGCAACCGTAAACATGTATTCTCTCGAACAAAGAGCCGAAATGCCCGCACTCGATGAAGAAATCGAGGAGGCGGAGAGCGAAAATATCGTCATAAACAACGGATACGGACCTAAACGTATAGTTGTTCAAAACGGCAAAGTCGTCGGCGTAGAATTTAAGAAATGTTTGTCCGTTTTCAACGATGAAGGTAGATTCGCTCCCAAATACGACGAAAACGATACGATTATCGTGGATGCCGATTACGTTCTCGTTTCCATCGGCCAAAGAATCGAATGGGGCAACTTGCTCGAAGGCACAAACGTCAAGCTCAACAGAAACAACACTGTCGCAGTCGATGAATTCTATGTCACGGGCGACAAGAATATAGTTGCGGGCGGAGATTGCGTAACCGGTCCGAAATTTGCAATAAACGCAATAGCCGGCGGAAAAGAAGGTGCTATTTCATTGCATAGAGCGGTATGGCCCGGTCAAACGCAAAAGTACGGCAGAGACAGAAGAGTCTTTGTCGAACTTGACAAGAGCAATCTCGATTTGAGCGGATACGATAACGTCAAACGTCAACGTCCGTTGCACATCAAGGAAAACGACGGCACGTTTAAGGATAACAGAGCGACATTCACCGAGGAGCAAATGAAAGCGGAAACCGCTCGTTGTCTCGGGTGCGGCGCTGCAAAAGTCGATACTTATATGTGCGTCGGTTGCGGTCAATGCACCACAAAATGTAAATTCGATGCGATAAAACTTGTCAGAAACGATAAAACCGTCGTTGCAAAAGTGTATGAAAAATTGCCTCTCGAAATGGCAAAACACGCAATTAAGCGCGTAGGTAAGATTATCGCCAAGCCGCTTTCAAAGGATAAGGATTGATATATGCACGAACTGGGAATAGTTTTTGAGGTCGTCAAAGTCGTGGAACAAGTGGCGGAAGAGCAAAAACTGCCGTCGGTCGATACGATCGTCTTGCAAGTCGGTGAACTCTGCGGAGTGATACCTGTTTACCTCGACGAGTGTTGGCCTGCCGCAATAGATAAAAAACCGTATTTTAAAAATACGAAATTAAAGCTCGATGTTGTGCCGGGCGTGGCAAAGTGCCGCCAATGCGGAGAAGTGTTCAACGTAATTGCAAACGAGGGATACTGTCCCAAATGCCATTCGTTTGACAAAGATTTGCTGTCGGGAAGAGAATTTTTGATAAAAGAGATTCTCGTCCCCGAGGACGAAACGCCGACCGATCGGGTATCGGAATCAAGCGACCAAACGGATGATTGAAGTAAAAATCGATATAAACCACCGACAAAGCTCGGTGGTTTATATTTGTGACAAACTTTATAAAATATTATGTGCGTAATCGATGTGTTTCGTCGCTGTTTTATGCAGATTTTTCGTCGTATTTTTCGACGGAATCCGCTTTGAACATAAGCGCGATTCCTTGCAATACGGCAATCGTGCCAAGCGTTATAAACACTGCGTCAACCATATACCATTTGGCAACTATAAACAAAATGCCGATGATAAACAAAATTATGGGATTTAGCAAAATGAACACTTTATCTTTTACGTTTGCACGCTTAAACATCGATATTTGCGATATAAGCATATAAACGGCATAAGCGCAAAGCACGATGCCGAGCACCAAAAGCGCAATATCGACAACCGTCCAACCACACGTTATTACCACGATTCCCAGCGCGATTTCAATGCCGCCTTCAACCCATTTTTTGCCGATGAGATTTATCGCTCCGACGATTGCAAGCATCACGCCCGCGACCGTCAGCATCGCGCTTACGAAGGATGAGCGCAGAATACAAAAAAGTATGCCGACCGCAATCATTGCGATGCCGTAAACCACGTTGAGATTTTTGATCGTTATTTTGCCGCTGTCTTTCATCTTTACCTCTTTGTTTCGGACACGCAAAAGCGTTACCCTTTATAAATAGTATGGTGCGACGCTTCAAAATAATACGCACGGCAAAACGTCGGTTTGAAAAATCAAACGCTTGCCGATTTTATGGAAAAGCCAAGATAAATCCGAAATGCGATATTCGGCGCAATTCGCTTTGCGGTTTTGAAAAAAAGTTGTATTATGTACCCATGATAGACAGTTTCGTTCAACCCAAAAATATCGTAGTTGCAGATGATTTGCAACTTGTCAAATATTATCCGCGCTACAAGCAAACGCTGGAATGGTATCAGGATCTCGACGTATGCAAGCAAGTGGACAATATCGATTTTCCCTACGACATTGCAAGGCTCAAAGCGATGTACAATGCGCTTGCAAAGGGCGGCGAGTGTTACTATATCAAGGTGAAAGTCAACGGCAAGTGGCGTCTTGTGGGGGATATATCTCTTTTCAAAGGCGAGATATGCATGGCGATTTGCAAGCAATATCAAAATCGCCACTTTGGCAGGCGTGCGGTTGCGGCGATGCTTGAAAGAGCCAAAGAGATAGGGCTCGATCACGTCGAGTGCGAAATTTACGATTTCAATTTGCAGAGCCGAAAGATGTTCGAGTCGGTCGGTTTTGAAAAGTACGCTCACGAAAGGTATCGCAAATTTCTTTGACGGCAATATAACCGTGCCGTAAATCCGCTTGAAAACAGTGCGGATTGTCTATGTTTTTCACTATATAATAGATATTAATATATTTGCAAAACAAATATCGCCAAACCGTTTGACATTCCGCTTGTATTTTGATAAATTAGAAGTCGAGCCGCTCGAAAGTGGTTTTTAAGTCAATCAAAGATTGCACCTATGTCGGCGAGACTGGTTAGAGGAGGTAAAAACAATGTACGCAGTAGTTGAATGCGGAGGCAAGCAATACAAAGTCGAGAAGGACATGCTCGTCAAGGTCGAGAAAATCGACGCTGAAATCGGCGACGTCATCGAACTCAAGGCTCTCATGCTCGTCGACGACAACGGAAACGTTAAAGCAGGACAAGACGCACAAGCTGTCAAAGTGAGTGCAAAAGTCAATGCACAGGACAAGTTCCCCAAAGTTTACGTTTTCCATTACAAGTCCAAAAAGAACATCAGAAAGCGTCAAGGTCATCGTCAACCGTACACCGAGTTGAAGATCGTTTCAATCGAGGGTTAAGCGATGGTCAAGGTCAAGTTCTCGACACAGGACGGAAAGTTTGTGGGCGTTGAGTGCTCGGGGCATTGCGAGTACGCCGAAGAGGGTGCGGACATAGTTTGTGCGGCTTTAAGTTCGGTGATACAAACGGCAGTGCTGGGCATCATGCACATAGTCGGAGTCAATATAGCATACGAAACAGACGCAAAAGACGGATATTTGTACGCAATGTTGCCAAAGTCAATGACTTCCGCTCAGGCACACGATGCCGACGTGATTTTGAGAACGGCTTATCTAGGGGCGTCCGACCTCTATGAAAACTTTTCGGACTTCATCACATTGGAGGTAGAATGATTATGTTTATGAATATACAATTGTTCGCTCATAAAAAAGGAACGGGTTCTTCGCACAACGGTCGTGATAGCGAATCCAAGCGTCTGGGCCCCAAACGCGCCGACGGTCAATTCGTTCTCGCTGGCAACATCCTTGTTCGCCAAAGAGGCACGAAGTATCATCCGGGCAACAACGTTTCAATCGGCAAGGACGATACGTTGTTTGCGCTTATCGACGGCGTTGTGAAATTTGAGCGTGTTGGAAAAGACAGAAAACAAGTTTCCGTTTACGCACAAGAACAATAACGATGACGAAACCGCCTGATTTTTTGGGCGGTTTTTCTTACGCGCGTGCGCGCGCGAGCACGTACAATAAAAATACGCAAGACAAAAGAGAAGCTGCCTTATTTGCAATATTTTGCGACGGCAAAAATATACTTTATCGATGGAGCAAATTGAGTTTTCAATCCCCAAAACGCCGACTTTCGACGTAGAACAAACCCTCGATTGCGGGCAGGTTTTCCGCTTCGTAAAAGACGGAAACGCTTTCAAGGTGTGTGCGAAAAATCATATGGCGCACATAGAGGACAAGGGTTGCGAATATTCGGTTGTGTGCGACGATAAGGATTTTTTTGAAAAGTATTTCGATTTCGACACCGATTACGCCGCAATCCAACAAACAGTTCAAGACGGCGGTTTTGTGTCTGAAGCAATCGAATACGGCAAGGGGATACATATTCTTCGTCAAGACCCGACGGAAGCGATTTTTTCGTTTATAATTTCGCAAAACAATCACATTCCAAGAATAAAAGGGATAATCGAGCGCATTTGCGGCACTTTGGGCGAGGATATGGGCGAGTATCACGCTTTCCCGAGCGTTGAAAAACTTGCAAGCGCAGGCGAGGATTTCTATGCAAGTATCGGCGCAGGGTATAGAGCGGCATATTTGGACAGAGTTGCAAAATCGTTGCTTGATGAGGATATAAGCGAGTGGCAAAAACTCTCGACGTCGGAGCTTAGGACAAAATTGTTGTCCTTGTACGGCGTAGGAAGAAAGGTTGCCGATTGCGCATTGCTGTTCGGATTTTCACGCTTTGACGTGTTCCCCGTAGATACGTGGATTAAAAAAGCGTTCGAGAGCGAATACGAGGGCGTTTCGCCCGAAAAAATGTCAGATTTGCTCATTGAAAAATACGGCGAAAACGCAGGCTTCGTGCAACAATGGGCGTTTTATTACAAAAGAGCAAAAAAAGTATAGACAAAACGCACTTTTTGTATTAAAATGGGTTTATCAATATAAAATGACTATTACAAGTCCGCTTTTTGCGACTTGAAAGAGGAGAAGAAGATTATGGCAGCAAGCAAAAAATATGTAGTTCTTGCAGATATCGAGAGCGTCAGAGTTCCGTTCAGCGTGTTTGAATCCGCACTTGAAGAGCTTTCCCGCATCGGCGAAATTGCAGCGTGCAAATTCTACGGATATTCCGCAAAACGTACCAAAGACTACGGCGAGTTCATCCAAGAAAACAGCTACGATGCACTTTCCGCACTTCCCAAGAAGAGAAAAGGCAAACTCGACCTTCGTCAAGTTATCGACGCGGCAAGACTTGCTCAATTCCCCAACATTGACGGTTTCTTCCTCATTTACGGCAACGGCGATATCACTCCGCTCATTGCGTATTTGAAGGCATACGGCAAAGACGTCGTCGCAGGCGTCATCGAGCCCGACAAGAACTCCGTTCTTTGCAACAAGGTCATCATGCTCGACGCAAAAGCGAGCACTCAAACCGTGCTCAACGCAGGCTACAAGAAGGTCAACGCAGCTCCCGTCGTGAAGAAAGCGGCTCAACCCAAGGCGGCTCCCGTGCAATATGCTCCGCAACCTGCACCGCAACCCGTCTATCAACAACCCGCTCAACCCGTTTATCAACAACCCGCTCAACCGACTCCCGCTCCGCAACCTGCTCCCGCAGCACCTGCGCAAACACAACAACAAAGCGAAGAAGCAGCTCAAATGGCATTGCTCCTTGAACAATTCAACAAGATTATCGCCAGCGACAACTAATCGTAAAAGAACAATACAATCAAAAATCCCACGCAATATAGCGTGGGATTTTTTAATATGCTTGTTCAATCGCTGTGGCGATATCTTTCGTGATGATTCCAAACTTTGTTTGGATTGTGGATAAATGCACACTTATTCAAGGCTACTTATTAACGGTATGTGCAACTTCAAAGACGGAACACGAGCCGCAAAGCGGCGAGAATTTGAGCGCCGAGCTTGACGGTTGTACCGTCCGACTGCGCCGTGTTGTTGCGTAGCTGGCGCACAAAGGATGGTGGCATAATGAGTGAAATGTCCCTATCTATGCGAGTGCCGCTCGTTGCAAGCAACGAGCTAGCGATTGTTACGAAGTCAATCGCGTTCGTGTCTCCCCCGCGAACGATGAATATTCTTTTAGAGAATTGCCCCTAACTGAGTGGCGGGAGAAATACCGGCGTGTCCGGAAAGAGGGGGTACATCTAATTTAGAGTTCACGACGAAAAACTCTTGTAGAGGACGAATATCACACTTATTCAAGGCTACTTATTAACGGAATGTGTCTATTCGGGGTGCGAGCCGCGACGCGTTAAGCAACACATCCAGTGAATGTGTTGTAGCCAAAGCGAACGAGGCGGATTGCGGTGCGCAAACGCCGAAGTCCAAACACGTGAGGAAGGGGGGGAAGTTGTATTAAGAGTTCTAAACGTTCAACTTTTTACAGCGTTGTTTTTGTACGTGCAGAAACGAATGGTGTAGCCGTTGTCGTCGATGGGTTCGCTTTGCTCGACAAGTTGCCAGTTGGGCATATCGTCAAGGTTTTCGTGGAAAACTTCCGCGTCGCCGTCCGCATCGACTTTGGTGACGTAGGCAGTGTCGCAGTATGGGAGCAATGTGCGGTACATCATTGCTCCGCCGATGACGTAGGTTTGCTCGCTGTCGTAGTTTTTGAGGATTGCAAACAGCTCGTCAAGCGACTTTGCGAGAATATAGCCTTTGGCTTTTGCGTCTTCGTCCGTGCCGTTCGGGTTAAGCACGATATTCGTGCGATTTTTGAGGGGCATACCGCCGGGAAAGGAGAGAAGCGTGTTGCTGCCCATAACCACGGTTTTGCCTTTTGTATGTGCGACGAAATGGCGCATGTCCTCTTTGAGAGAAAAGAGCAAGTCGTTTTTCTTGCCCAATCCCCACTTGTTGTCAACTGCAAATATTGTTTTCATTTTGACCTTGTTTTGACAATCGATTGAAACTTGTCGATTTTTCGTATAAAAAGCAACGTTTTTCTTTCAAAATCCTAATTGTTTTTTTGCGTAAATAACACCATTTTTTCTTTCAAAATTCTATGGTTTTTTGTGTAAAAACGATGTATTTTCGATGCTTTTTCGTTCAGATTGCCACTTCGATTTTCTTGTCAAGCTTTGTGTATTGATAGTTCTCAAGCTCGAAATCGTCTACTGTGAAATCATAGAAATTTTTGACGTCTTTGTTCATCTTGAAAGTCGGGGCGGGATACTGCGGATTGTTGAGAATCTCCTCGACAATGGGGATATGGCGGTCATAGATGTGCGCGTCGCTTATTACGTGTACGAATTCACCGACTTCGAGATTGCTCACTTGCGCGAACATATGCAGCAAGACCGCATACTGCACGACGTTCCAGTTGTTTGCGGTGAGGGTGTCCTGACTGCGTTGATTGAGAATGCCGTTGAGTTTGTTGCCGGTGACGTTGAAAGTCATTGAATAGGCGCAAGGGTAGAGATGCATCTCGTGCAAATCCTCAAAGTTGTAGATGTTGGTGAGGATGCGTCTGGATTGCGGATTGTGTTTGAGGTCAAAAAGCACTCTGTCCACTTGGTCGAATTCGCCCTCGGGATATATGCTCCTTTTGCCGAGTTGATAGCCGTACGCTTTGCCTATCGAGCCGGTTTCGTCCGCCCAGCTGTCCCAGATGTGAGAGTTGAGGTCGTGCACGTTGTTGCTCTTTTTTTGCCAAATCCAGAGAATTTCGTCTATTGCGGACTTGAACGCCGTGCGACGCAACGTGATGATGGGAAACTCTTTTGAAAGATCGTATCTGTTGACGATGCAGAATTTCTTTATCGTGTGCGCAGGTGTGCCGTCAAGCCATTTGGGGCGTACTTCGAGGTTTTCGTCGCTGATGCCGTTGTCGAGAATGTTGCGGCAAGTGTCTATAAAAATTTTGTCTGCCAGGCTCATAATGCGTCCTTTTGTTATTGCAAAGGCCTCATATTTTATGAAGCCTTCGATATTCTTGTCGTTTAGTCTTTTATCACGAGTTGCGCATTGATTTCACGCATGAGGTCGATGGGCACTTTGATGACGCGTCTGTCGAAAGTGACAAGTCCGTTCATTTCTTGCTCGACGTCGCTCACCTCGGTGTAGACGGTTGCCGAAAGTCCTTTGTCAATCTTGGGTACGATTGTTTTTTCGTACAATCTCTTAATTGCTTTTGCAAGCGCGGCGGGCTTTTTGTAAATGCGGTAGCCGAATTGGTTGTCGGGGGAGTACATATGTCCCTCGGTCTTGATTGCGTATCCGCCGAACTCGCTGAGAATGTAGCAACGATCGTCTTTTCTTGGCACGAACAAGGGTTTGAAATAGATGTGCAAGCTCTTTGTGTCCGACGTGCCTTTGCCTTGATCGTTCCAGCCGCTTACGCTGTCGATAAGACGGGTAGGATCGATTTTTTTCATCTCCTTTGTGATACGAACGGAGTCGAATTGTCCCCAGCCTTCGTTGAAGGGTACCCATACTGCGAGAGATACGACGTTTTTGAGGTGATTCATAGTCACTCTGAGTTCGTTTTCAAACTCGTCGCGACCTTCTTTGTCCGCACGGGCGAGTTTCTTGTAGCCCGATTCGTTGTCGTCCTTGATGTGATACTCGAACACGGTTGCCAAAAGACCGATGTACAAAAGATTGTACTTTGTTCCGCCGCTCACCATGTCTTGCCACACCAAAATGCCTTCCTTGTCGCAGTGGTAGTACCAGCGCAAAGGCTCGATTTTGATGTGCTTGCGCAGCATATTGAAGCCCATGGATTTGACCATTTTCACGTCCCATTCGAGTGCGGCGTTCGAGGGCGGAGTGAGCATGCCGTCAGACCAATAGCCTTGGTCGAGAAGTCCGGTGTGGAAGTAGGGCTTGTTGTTGAGCCCCATACGCTTGAAGCCCTTGCTGTCCGTCACCCAACTGAATTTGCGCATGCCGAAGTAGGATTTGACTATGTCGTTGCCCACTTTGAACGCTACGTCGTAAAGTTTGGGGTTTTCGGGGGACCAAAGCTCGTAATTTTCAAGTTTTATGCTTGCCGTGTCGCCTGCGAATTGTCCGCTGTAAATTGCCTCGTTGCCGTCCATGATTATGACGTCCACGGGGACGTTTGCGGACTTGTCGAATTTGAAGTTGATGGTGTCGGTGTCGATATCGGGAACGATGGTAACATCTTTGAGATACACTTCGTCCATGCTTTCAATCCACACGCTTTGCCAGATGCCCGATTGCGGAGTGTACCAGATTCCGCCCGGTTTGGAGGATTGTTTTGCGTGAGTGTGATAGCTTGTGTCGCACGGGTCGGTTACGACGAGTTCGATGACGTTTTCACCCGCCTTGATTGCGCCCGATACATCGAAAGAGAAGGGAACGTAGCCGCCGATATGCTCGCCGACGGAAATGCCGTTGAGTCTGACCGAACAAATCATATCCACTGCGTCGAAATGCAAAATCGTCACCGCCTTGACGAAACTTTCGTCAAGATTGAAAGTACGATGATAATAGAGTGCGTCGTCGGGGGTTACTCTCGTGCCCTCGGGAAGCCCCGAAAGCAAACACTCGGGAGAGAAAGGAACGAGAATTTTGCCTTGATACTTGCCGTCAAAGCCCTCGCTCTTACGCAAAATCGCATAGTCCCACTCGCCGTTGAGCGTGACGTAACTGTTTCTTGCAAATTGGGGACGCGGATATTCCGCAAGAGGCGTTGAACCAACCTCGAAAGGTGTGCGAAGTCTTACTGTTTTCATAGTTTCCTCCAAATAGTTTACAATAGTATAACATATCTATATTAACCTCGCAAGAGCTGACTGCGTAATTTGACGGCAAAATCTTTGCAATTTTTCATCATCTTTTGACTATGATACCGCCTTGTGTTATACTTTTTGTGAAAATGAAAGGAGAATTGCTTATGAAACTCTTTATCGGTTCAGATATTCACGGTTCGAGCGCAAATATCCGAAGATTTTTGGACATAGTCAGCGACGCTCGCAAAACCGATCCCGACGCAAAAGTCGTGCTTTTGGGGGATATATACAACCACGGCCCGCGCAATCCCTTCCCCGAAGGATACGCGCCTATGCAAGTTGCCAAAATGCTCAACGATTCAAAAGATTTTATCCGCGTCATCAAGGGCAATTGCGACAGCGAAGTCGACCAGATGATAAGCGAATTTCCCATTGAAAGCGATTTTTCGCTTGATTGGCAAGGACGCACCGTATTTTTCACACACGGTCATAAGTGCAATCCCGACCTTCCGCCTAAGGATGCAAAAGAGGGAGATATTGTCTTTTACGGACATTTCCACAGAGCTATGCTTCAAGTAAAAGACGGCGTGATTTACGTGTGCGTAGGCGCGATAGGGCTTTCGCCAGAAGGTGTCGAACGCTCGTATTGCGTGCTTGACGAGCACAGTATAACCGTCAAGACGCTCGAAGGCGGAAAAGAGCTTGTAAAATACGATATTTGAGATTGTATGCTAACCTCAAACAGCAAAAAGCGTAAATGTTAATCGGATTGACGGAAAAATTTGCAATATTCGAGTATTAAAATAAAAAACAATCGCAATACCAAAATAAAAAAGCCATCGCAAACGCGGTGGCTGAATTTTTGTAAGAATGCGAAAAAATCGCTTGTTTTTTACGCTTTTTGAGGACTTTTATTCCTCGAATTTCTCGACGATTATGCCTGCTTCGTCAAAAAGCTGCATGGAAAACTCGTCGGGGTATGGGTTTTTGTACACAACCCTTTTTATGCCGCTGTTGATGATGATACGGGTGCAGATGGTGCAGGGCTGATGCGTGCAATAAAGCGTTGCGCCGTCAACCGAAACGCCGAGCCTTGCCGCTTGTGTGATTGCGTTTTGCTCTGCGTGTACGGCATAGCACTTTTCCGCACAAGTGCCGCTTTTTATGCCGAGTTGGTCGCGCATGCAATAGCCTTTGTCGCGGCAAGTGAGGATGCCGGCGGGCGCGCCGTTGTAGCCCGTTGTCAAAATGCGTTTGTCCTTGACTATAATCGCGCCTATGGCTCTGCCTTGACGAGCGCAACTTGTCCAGGTGGAAACGAGTTCCGCCATGTCCATAAATCTTTTATCCCATTTGTTCATAGCACTACCACTCTTAACTTTATTATAAACCGATAATATCACATAATATTGCAATATTCAACAAGGTCTTTGCAAAAATGTGATGAAAAACTCAAAAAAACATTGCATAAAATATTGACATTTGGCAACCTATGGTATAAACTGTTAGCAATCAAGCACAAAGAGTGCTAAACGATAATACGAAACACATATACGGAGGCGTAATATGACAATCAAACCATTGTTTGACAAGGTTGTCATCAAGGCAATCGAAACAGATGAGAAAACAGCAAGCGGAATCGTTCTTCCAGGTGCGGCAAAAGAAAAACCGCAACTTGCAAGAGTGCTTGCAGTAGGTCCCGGCGGAACTATCGACGGAAACGACGTCAAAATGCAGGTCAAGGTCGGCGATACCGTTCTTTACAGCAAATACGCAGGCAGCGAGTTCAAGATTGACGGTGAAGAAGTTGTCATCGTAAGTCAATCCGACATCCTCGCAATCGTTGAATAAGGAGGCTACTATTTATGGCAAAGCAATTTAAGTATGGCGACGACGCAAGAAAGGCTTTGGAAGCAGGCGTCGACGCATTGGCAAATACTGTTAAAATCACTCTCGGCCCAAAGGGTAGAAACGTTGTGCTCGACCGTCCTTACGGTTCTCCGCTCGTCACCAACGACGGCGTGACTATCGCAAAGGATATCGTGCTTTCCGATCCGTTTGAGAATATGGGCGCGCAAATCATCAGAGAAGTCGCAACAAAAACCAACGACGTTGCAGGCGACGGAACTACAACCGCTTCGGTACTTGCGCAAGCAATCGTCAAAGAAGGCTTGAAAAACGTGGCGGCAGGCGCAAATCCCATGGTGCTTAAACGCGGTATCATGAAGGCAACCGAGGTTGCAGTCGAAGAGCTTAAAAAGATAAGCAAGGAAGTTGAGGACAAGACCGCTATCGCTCAAGTTGCGTCTATCTCAGCAAGCGACGAGAAAATCGGTCAACTCATTTCCGACGCTATGGAAAAAGTCGGCAAGGACGGCGTAATCACCATCGAAGAGGGCAAGGCTATGACAACCGAGCTCAACGTGGTGGAAGGTATGCAATTCGACAGAGGTTACGTTTCTCCTTATCTTGTCACCAACACCGACAAGATGTATGCGGAACTCGACAACCCCGTTATCCTCATCACCGACAAGAAAATCAGCAATATTCAGGAGATTTTGCCGCTCCTTGAGCAAGTGCTTAAAAACGGCTTGAAACTCCTCATCATCTCCGACGACATCGAGGGCGAAGCTCTTACGACAATCATCGTCAACAAGCTCAAAGGCGTGTTCAACGTCGTGGCTGTGAAAGCTCCGGGATTCGGCGACAGAAGAAAAGCGTATCTCGAAGACATCGCAATCCTCACCGGCGGCACTTATATTTCAAGCGACCTCGGCTACGAGCTTAAAGACGTCACTCTCGATATGCTCGGCAGAGCAAAATCCGTGCGCGTTGACAAGGACAACACCACGATCGTCGGCGGCTACGGCTCGCAAGAAAACATCGCGGCAAGAGTTGCTTCCATCCGCGCTCAAATTGCGGAATCTACGTCCGAATACGACAAAGAAAAACTTCAAGAGCGTGTTGCAAAACTCGCAGGCGGCGTTGCGGTTATCGGCGTAGGCGCGGCAACCGAAGTCGAAATGAAAGAGAAGAAACTCCGCATCGAAGACGCTCTCAACGCAACCAGAGCGGCTGTCGAAGAGGGTATCGTCGCAGGCGGCGGAACGGCGTTGCTTTCCATTATCCCTGCAGTCAAGAAGACTTGCGCAAAACTCGAAGGCGACGAGGCAACCGGTGCGAAAATCGTGCTCCGCGCTCTCGAAGCACCCGTGCGTCAAATCGCTGCAAACGCAGGTATCGACGGCGGTATAGTTGCAAACACCATCATGTCCGCAAAGAAAGCAAACTACGGCTACGACGCGCAAAAAGAAGTTTACTGCGATATGGTCAAGGCAGGTATTCTCGATCCTACCAAAGTCACTCGTAGCGCACTTCAAAACGCAGCGTCCGTTGCATCCACGTTGCTTACGACCGAAAGCCTTGTCACCGACATCAAAGAGCCGGCGGCGGTTGGGGCGGCACCTACCCCCGACATGTATTAAAACCGTCTGATTGAGCGAAATACGGCGTCAACGCCCGTCTGCTCCAAAATCACGTACGCCTTGTACGTTGGGTTTTGTTGCAGACGGGCGTTTCCTTGTCTTTCATCTCAATCAGACGGTTTTAACTAATAAATTGTTTATCAAAATTTTCCGCCCCTCGTCACGTACGTCCATGTACGCTCCTACCCGTTGAAAGAGGCTCTTCCTTGTTCTTCATCTCAATCAGACGGTTTTTGTTTTTCGCTTTAAAATGGGTGAAGGGGGGAAAAAGATAATTTTAAATGCAATTTTTCCCTTTCCTCACGTATTTGGACTTCGGCGTTTGCAAGGCAATCCGCCTCGTTCGCT
>ULVL01049983.1_pt1 | contig 31069 bp, 29 predicted proteins | sample 1959381 | NCBI WGS metagenome assembly ULVL01 (sample SAMEA4835785, study PRJEB28245) | human gut metagenome | biome: gut microbiome; material: fecal sample | place: Denmark | collected 2008
CGAGAAAGACAAGGACTATCCGCTGACCGCCGCAATGAAGCTGCAGGTACGCGAACTGACGCTTATCATCAAACCGACGGGTGATGCTGCCGGACGCATCACGGAGATTGTTGCCCATCTGACGGGTGCAGCCGGAACACTCGATTTCGCTACCGATACCTACGGAGCCGCTTCAAACGTCGTGCTGCCCTTCACCAAGATAACCGAAGGTGACGATGCCGGCAAGTGGAAAGCCACGGTGCGGTTGCTAGGTGTGACCGGTACGGAACAACTGCTGACGGCTGAAATCCGCTATGCGGACGGCAACCCGAGCCCCACCACGCTGAAAAGCGACCTCACAGAAGCTCTCAAGGAGTTCAACACCGGAAAGGGCAAATCGCTGACCCTCGGCGGAACGCTGGTTGAGACTCCCGAAGGCATGGAAGTGGACGGAGCCGAAATCAACGGCTGGGAAGAAGTGAAAGGTGATGATGTAAATGCCGATTTGTAAGCAATTATCGAAATGGAATTTAACTAATAAAATGACAGATATAATGAAGACAAGATTTTTTGCACTTGCAGCGCTTGCCCTCACACTGGTAGCCTGCAACAACGACAACGACAACGAGAACCTGAATGGTGACCCCGTGGCCGCCCAGTTTACCGCCAGCATCGCCCCCGCCACCCGCGCCAGCGGAACCACCTGGACTGGCGGCGACCGTATCGGCATCACCGACATCGGCAACGATTCCCAGTACGGCAACGTGCCTTTCATCCTGAAAAACGGGAAATTTGAGGCAGAAGGAAAGGTCATCTATATCGAAGATGCAAAGACCCATACTTTCCGCGCCTACTATCCGTACAACGCGGCGGGAGGCATCCTCACAGCCACGACCGATGCCACGGCGCAGCAGAACCAGCCTGCCATCGACTTCCTCTTTGCTTCAGGAGCCACGGGAGACAAAAACAACCCGGTAGTAAGCTTCACCGACAAAACCGCCAAAGGCGGTGAAGACAACTCCTTCCACCACCGCATGAGCCAGATAACCCTTACCTTCGAGGCGGGCGACGGCGTGAATTTCAGCGTGGTCAAGCCTGAACGTTACACGCTGGACGGATTGTTACTCACCGGTACGTTCAACACGGCCGACGGTATTGCCACCGCAGACAACGGGGCACAGACCGGAGAACTGACCATGAATCTGGCAGACGGCAATCTCACGTCATCGATCATCCTCTTCCCGCAGACAGTTGCATCCCTGCCGTTGGTTGTGAATTACAAAGGTCAGGAATATCATGCCACACTCACCATGCCCGATGGCGCACTGCTGGCGGGCAACAACTATACCTATACCGTCAAGCTACACAACAAAGTCCTTGAAGTCAGCGAAGCCACCATTGCAAAGTGGAACGATATAGACGGCGGAGAAGTGGATGCTGACATGTAAGATGTTAATAATTAATTGATTAGGGTGAAGAATTATGAGACATAGATTATTTATCCCCGCAGCCACCGCACTGCTGTTCGCCCTCGCCGCCTGCACGCAGGATGAACTGGCTGGCGATAACCGTCTGCCCGAAGGTGAATACCCCGTCGTCATCCGTGCCACCGGACTGTCCGTAGAAGCAACGCCGCTGGCAGCCCCTTCCACCCGTGCCGCTGTGGACGGCGACTGGCAGGGCGTCACCTCAGTGGCACTCAAGATGGGCGATGCGGTAAAGGAATACACCGTAACGGCTTCTACCGATTTCAAGAGTGCCACGCTCTCACGCGAGAACGACCCGTACTACTGGATCAGCCGCAACCCGATTACCGTATCGGCATGGTGGCCCTTCAACAATGCCGACATCACACAGATGCCTGCCGTGAAGGTGGCCGAAGACCAAAGCAAACTGGCTGACTTCCAGAACAGCGACTTCATCTCTGCTGAGAACCGGAAGGTGGAATTTAACAACCCGACTCTTGAATTTACCCACCGCACGGCACGCGTGACAATCGAACTGAAGCCCGGCACGGGATTCACGAGCGTCGCCGGTGCCACGGTGAGCCTCGTGAGCCTGTCCGCCGATAACGGCAACCCGACCGCCATCAAGACCTACAACGCAAGCGGCAACACCTACGAGGCACTGACCGCCCCGCAGACCGTTGCGGCAGGCAAACCGTTCGTCCGGGTGGAACTCGGCGGCGGCACCTTCTACTTCCGCCCGCAGAACGACGTCGTATTAGAGGCGGGCAGCCGCTATAAATACACCGTCAAGGTGAACACCACCGGCCTGACGTTAGAGGGTTGCACCATCGGCAGCTGGGCTGACGGCGGCGGCGAGAGCGGCGCAGCCGAGGATTTGGGCTACATCTACGACAGCAACACCAAGACCTACACGGTCTATAACGCCAACGGCCTGATGAATGTAGCCGAATTAGTGAACGGAGGTAAGACCGACATTAACATTACCCTCACCGCCGACATTGACCTCACAGGCAAAGGCTGGACGCCGATAGGCACAGACTACGACAAATCATACAAAGGCACCTTCGACGGTGGCGGCCATACCATTACGGGGCTGACCTTTACGACAAATGACGAATTTGCGGGTCTGTTCGGCTGGCTCAATAGAGCTGGTACGGTGAAGAACGTGGTGATGGAGGGCGTACAGATAACAAGCAATCAAATATATGGCGGCAGTATTGGCGGCGTGGTAGGATATAGCTGGGGCACCATTGAAAACTGCTCGGTGTCGGGCAGCGTCAGCGGCACGGTGTATGTCGGCGGTGTGGTGGGTGCTCAAATAGGCGGTTCCATCACCGGATGCAGTTCCTCTGCCACAGTGAAGGGAACGGTCGATGTCGGCGGCGTGGCAGGTCAGACGAATTCGAGTGCCACCCTGACCGCTTGCTATGCCACGGGCAACGTGATCATAGAAATGGCCCCCAATAAGAATATCGCTGGCGGCAGTCTGGTGGGAATGAACGCAGGAAGCAGTCTCCTTGCCTGCTATGCCACGGGCAACGTAACCAGTACGGGTAGTAGCACTGGCTATCTACATATCGGCGGCTTTTTGGGAAATAACTACGCCAACGTGATGACCGCCTGCTATTGGAAGAACAATCATGAACAAGGTATCGGCTACAATAAGAAAAGCACCGAAGCCACGAAGGTGGACGGCTCTGTCGTTACCTGGCAGAAAGCCGTTGATGCCATGAACCGCGCCTTGCAGAACGCAGGCTCAGAGTGGCGTTACGAACTTAAAGGAGCATTGCCTACCTTGAGGAAGCAGTAAACCGTCGGGCGGAAAAAGTTCTGCCCGCAACGGAAAGAACCAGAGTAATAAAATAACAGATATTATGAGGATAAGATTTTTTGCACTTGCAGCGCTCGCCCTCTTACTCGCCGCCTGCACGCAGGACGAAGCGGGCTTCCTACCGGAAGGGGCGGAAGGCACACCCATCGTCTTCACCGCCACGGGGCTGAATCCCGCCGCGACAGCCACCGCCGGCACCCGTGCCCCCGTGGATGGCAATTGGACGGGTGTGCAGAGCGTAGCAGTCCTGATGGACGGCACGGTGAAGACGTACAACGTGACGCCCTCCACCGCCGACCCCACCAGCGCCACGCTGACTTCCACCGACCCGTACTACTGGACCAACCACAACAACATCACCGTCACAGCGTGGTGGCCCTACACCGCTGGCGAGACAACTCCACCTGCTGTGAAGGTAAAAGCCAACCAAAGTGCCCAGAAGGACTTTGAGGGCAGTGACCTCATCGTAGCCGACGGACAGACGGTGACTTACGGTAGCCCAACGCTTCGCTTCACCCACCGCACGGCGCGGGTGACCATCATTCTGACGGACTACACCGAGGGGCTGGCATCCGTGCAGCTGACGGGCCTCTCCACCGAAGGCGACAACCCGGATATAATCGTCCCGTATGACAAGGGCAGCAACACCTACATCGCCATCGTAGCCCCGCAAAATGTGGCAGCTGGCACTACTTTCATTACCTGCACCTTCACTAACGGCAAGACCTTCGTTTATAAGATGAAGAATGCTACCGACTGGCAGGCGGGCGGTGAATATACCTACACCGTCTCCCTCGCTGCGGCAAAAGACCTGGGCTATACCATAGAGAGCGACGGCAGCTACACCGTGACCTCCGCCGATGGTCTAATGAATATAGCCAAATTAGTGAACGGAGGTAAGAGCGACATTAACATTACCCTCGACACAGACATTGACCTCACAGGCAAAGACTGGACACCGATAGGCACAGACTACGACAACTCATACAAAGGCACCTTCGACGGTGGCGGCCATACCATTACGGGGCTGACCTTTACGACAAATGACAAATATGCGGGTCTGTTCGGCTGGCTCAATAAAGCTGGTACGGTGAAGAACGTGGTGATGGAGGGCGTACAGATAACAAACAATCACAGTTCGGGCTTTGCCGGCGGCGTGGTAGGAAATAGCTGGGGCACCATTGAAAACTGCTCGGTATCGGGCAGCGTCAACGGCGAGGTGTACGTCGGCGGTGTGGTGGGTAAGCAAACGAGCGGTTCCATGACCGGATGCAGCTCCTCCGCCACAGTGAAGGGAACTGTCAATGTCGGCGGTGTGGCAGGAGAAAGCTGGGGCAGCATGACCGCTTGCTATGCCACGGGCAACGTGACCTTAGAAATATACCCCGGTAAGGATATCTCTGGCGGCGGTGTGGTGGGATTCAAAGGAGGAAACAGCGTCCTTGCCTGCTATGCCACGGGCAACGTAAATAGTAAGGGTAGCAGCACTGGCAATGTGCATATCGGCGGCTTGTTTGGATATAAATATGCCACCGCGATCGCCTGCTATTGGAAGAATAATAAGGAACAAGGCATCGGCTACAATAAGGAAGGCATCGTCACCGAAGCCACGAAGGTGGACGGCACTGACGTTACCTGGCAGAAAGCCGTTGATGCCATGAACACCGCCTTGCAGAACGCAGGCTCAGAATGGCGTTACGAACTTAAAGGAGCATTGCCTACCTTGAGGAAGCAGTAAGCCGTTGCGGGCGGAAATGTTCCGCCCGCAACGAACATTAACCGAAGTATAACCCCAATAAAAAAGGAGGATGTGATGGAACACACGGAGAATCCACCAATGAGAGTGGTTGTGTCTGCAAATTTTTGTCAGGCACAAACTAAATTCGTACATTCAATTGATAGTAAATTGGATGATTCTTAGAGTAGTATTAATCAATAATTAAAAGTAAAAACTATGAACGAACAGAATTTGCCCGAGAATACTAAAAAAGAAGTAAAGGAAACTACTGTTCCTGTGGTTTCAAATGACTCTCAAGAAATTAATAATGATTCTCCTCCTAAGTTAAAGGAGAATACCGGCTCCAAAGGAAAGACAAATTCCAATGAAGCCTCCAAATCCGGCAGTAAAGGCGATTCCCAATCCAGCATACAGGACAATGGTGGAGCAAGCCTTGCGAGTGAGCCATTCATAGACTTGCTATACAATCAGATAGAAAGCGTAATCGGAGGTGAAAATCCGAATCAGTTTCTTTGTCTGACCCTGCCAGGGCAAGCACTCACAGCCAAGGACTTTGCCTACGACTACAAAAACAATGCGGAAAAAGGGCCGATGGTGGAAGCCAACGAATCGCGTTTAGCCAACAAACTCTTCGATCCATGTCGCGTTACAGGCGGTGATAACGGCATGACATTGCCATATCAGTACCGTTCGGCCCTGGATACATTAACTCCTAAATTGAACGAAAAAATCGCAAAAGCGAAAAATCAACTGCGCGAGCTGCTGCTGACCCCATATCCTTATGATTTCGGTGACGAAAATACGAAAAGCTATACGCTTCAGGAGGTATTTTATCGCCTATATGATGACTATGTGGCTGCAGAAAGAGCATGGTCTGAAAAACAAAACAAGAAAAAAGAAGCTTTAAGAAAAATTTATCCTGATACTTCAGAGGAGAACAATATTCATTACAACAATGAATACTTGCAATGGTATGAAGCAGTTGCAAGAGGAGAATCTTTGGAATTGAACGAAAAGCGGGCAAAAGTGTTATCCGTCTTCTCCCCCAACGATATGGACATCCTCAATGGAGTTCTTGACAGCGGTTCAGGTGCGGAGCTGGAGCAGGCCAGAGAGATTTTGGAAAACATTCAGAGGCTGACTCCAGACGGAGGCATTGTCTATCCCGTAAAATTCAACCCCACAAACTGGTTTGAACTGCTGAACACATCCTTCATCCCGTCCGACTTACTTGATTCCCCGGAGTCATTGGCTATGAGATTGCGTAATCTGTCTTCACGCAGGATTACCCTTTCCTCACAAATCTCCAATCTGACAAATCTGATTGATGAAGAAGACAGGAGTAAAGAACTGGAAAAAAACAAAAATGATGCACAAGATGCAAGGGACGCTTTGAATAAAGCTCAAAATGAATTGATCAGCAGTTACGGTGAAGGTGTCAAGACTGTCATTGATACCGCATTTACCATTGCACCGATATTCAGTGGAGGAGTACCTAATAGTATCATCAGCAGACTGGCAAGCGGATTAAAATTTGATAAAAATGACCAAAGTGTAGACAGTTTGATCGATAAAATTACAGCCATACTGTCAAAAAACCAAAAACTTCAAAACGATTATATAACTAAATCGCAACAGTTATCCAATGTCTTGCTGGAAGAGGCGATAAATAAAAATCTCCTGCAACTCAAGCAACTGCTTCCACCAATTCAAGAACAGCTGGAGAGGATTAATACTGAAATCCAGGAAATCTTGGAGAAAATGAAAGTTGCCCAAACGGTAAATTCAGGCAAAGAGACTGAAAGCGTACAGACACCGATTGTTCCTGAAGGATTCACGCAGGTACTAATCGACGTAGCTGCCTCACAGATAGACAAGGAAAGCAACAGCCACTCGTCTGCTTCAAACAGCCCATACGGTGCCAGTTTATGGTTCGCAGGTTACTCAGGGAAGAAAGAAACGGCTTCTTCGACCTTTGCAGAGCTATGCCACTCCCAAAATACGTCTGTTCGGGTCGGAATGAATGTGGCAAAAGTGGGCATCGAGAGAGAATGGTTTAATCCTGGGATTTTTGTCTTGACCAAGGATATGTTTAACGTGTCCACCTCACGTGTGTCTCCAATAAAAGATTACAGTGAAATTACAGAAGAAAGGCTTTCAGACATGAGCCGCAGCCATATCCTACCCTGTTATCCTGTGGCCATGCTCGTCGCCAAAGACATTTCCATCCAAGTGGTTACTAGCGACCAGCTCTCGAATACCTTCTCGGCTACCATGGAAGAGCATGTCTCACATGGCGGCGGCTTCCTGCTTTTCAGCGGTGCAAAAAGTAGCAGTTCTTCATTCGGTTCTTCTGGCATCCACACCAGCTCCACGGACAAGAGTTTCAACATCAAGATTACCACTCCTCAGATTATCGGTTACTATCTGCAAGCGACACCAGCAGACAAGAGTACCATCATGGACGAGATATCCGATGATGAAATGGCAGCAGGATTTGTAACTATATCTAAGTTTGTGGAAGACTACAAGAAACTTCTCCAGGCTATGAACAAGAATAATACAGAACAACAGAATTAGTATTAACCATTAAAAATGAAATATAATGTGTTTTGGGAATAAATTAAACCAGAATAGACCTGAACATTGTATAACTCCATTTCCAACCCCCAATAATTTCTGTGGAGGGTTCGCTTTGAATGCGGTCTTGGTGGATCTGGGAAGTGGCACGTGTCCCATAGAGGTTTATATGCGGATACAGGACTATCAGAATAAAGAGATTATTGAAAAGAATCCGGAGTCTAAGGCAAGCATATACTTGCTGGGCAATAAATTAAGCGGCACTCTCATGTCTTTGCCATCGGGGATATGCGCTGCATTTAAAGATTATGTAACAGATAGAACCGTTACGGTATGTTATAGCTCAAATTTTAAAAGCGATTTTTTCAAGGATTTGATACCTGAAGAAATAAAAAGAATAACAGATAAAAGGCTGGGCATGAAAACTCAAGCTTTAGATGACCCTTTAGATGACCTTTACCCTGAAACAATCTGGGAGTATATATTGGTCTTGGTAAATAATAAACATTGGATTGCTGTAAAGCATGTAAAAAAAGATAAATTCGTTTGTTATGACCCAGATGGAGGTAAAGATTCTGATGGTTCCACGATTGGAAAAGCCATTGAAAATTTAAGAAAAGGATATGTAATCAGTGGCTTGTACATCTGTATCTAAAAAAACAATTTAATAGAAATAGTACAATGGCGGTCATTATTGCATGACCGCCATTGTAGTAACATATGCTCCCAAGGCAGAAATAAGGTTCATGATAAAGTCGTTCACAGACCTGTGACGCGAATGTACAATCTGCGCCATGTTCTTCAACATATTGTTTATGGTTTCGATAATGTATCTCTTGCGCAGCATCATTCTTAACATTATGACACGAAGAAGGCAATAAAATTGGTTGATTGGTTATCGAGATAATAATAGTAATCGCCTAACTTTAAGTGCAAACTTAATGTTAGGCAGTAACTCGTCTATCTCATGTATAGTTCTGCGCAATTATCATTCCAACACCTCCTGCAACCACAAAGATACCAAACGTGAAGAAAAACCAGAAGAACCACTGGGCATAGTGACCGAGATAGCAGCCATCATATTCTTTGTATCGTTCACGGACTTTTTTCCGTTCATCAGCAAACATGGAATTGACCTCACGGATATGCGTCTGCATCTGTGCGGTCATCCATTGGCGTTCTTTGGCAAACAGTTCTTGGATTTTCTGCCAGTCAGCATCATTGACATTTACAGACACCTTTAATTTTGTGGGCGCATTTTCCAAAACTTTGTCTATGTGCTGATTGATGGTATCAACCTTTTTGCTGATAGTAGTCACAGCACCACCTAATTTGGCTTCCGCACGCTGATACTGCTGAATGGCAGACTCCAGTTCAAGTGTGGCATTGATGAAGGTGTTTGTAGCCTTGTCAATGTCCTCACTCAACTGCTTCAACTTAGGAACACGGTTTACAAGTCCGTCTTCGGCTTGCTGTTCTTCGACCTCGTTTTCGACATCATTCATCATGTTGTCGAAGTCGCATCTTTCTTCTGTGTCTATGTTTATCTTGCTTTTTCTGATAGCCATATTGTCATTGATTTATCGGTGGAAACTTCTGCTGCGTGGTTTAGGCTTGCACATGGAATGAGCCATCTGTGCGCAACGGTGGGCAAACTTCCAGTCATCTTCATCATCCTTCTTGCCCCAACCAGAAGAAGGAGCAGAAGCACCACCGCCACATGACTCAGACATGGAAGTAGCTGCGTCAATATACCCTGCAAACAACAGCATCGCTACATGAGCGACATTCTCTGTTGTCGCTATATCATTTTCCTCTGGAATATGAACCTCATTAGTAAAGACATCTTTGACAGAGTTCGGAATCCACACCTTCTTGACTCCATCGCCAATGTTGATTTGGAATGCTGTTTTTGAAGGTTGAACTTGTGCCTTTGGTTGTGATGCAGTTGGAGTTTGAACGATAGGACGAACTGGGCGAGGCGTTGAAGAAACGGATGGAGAAACAGGCTTTGTCTTGACTTGTGTAGGTTGCGGATGCAGTTTCTTCCATGTGTCTTCAATCTTTGACACCATATACTTTCTGCCAATCTCAGAAGCCTTGAACACGGAAGCGTTCTTGCCGACTGTATAGCCGACAAGTTTCCGCTGCTTGTCGTAACGAGGTTTAACCTCATAGCCTTTCATACGCAACAGATTGAAATATCTGTCAATATTGAACTGCTGCATATCTTTGAGGATATGTTCGCAATCCTCCGCAAGTTCAGCCTTTCGCATATTCCGAATCTCCTGCGGTTGTTCCCATCCATGGCGCATATTGATGATTTCCGCAGCCTTCATTGCCCGAAGGTGAATATCGTGTACATCATTAGTCTTACCATCCATATCCACACGACAACAATCAATGTGAAGGTGCAGCGTTCCAGACTTAGAATCAGAGTGCAGTCCGCCCACATTCATAGAATTGGTGAAGTTGGTCTTTATTTCATTGGAGAAACCGTTGGGCATAAGTCCAACAGAATCCAAAACTCCCAATGCTTCGTCTTGGAGGTTAGACCAATCTTCCATCGTGAAGTTGGCAGATTCCTCCTTTGATGGGGAAAGTACAAAAGTGGTCATGAACCTTTCCAACTTTCTGCCCACCGTCCTTTCCGCTTGATGATACTGGCAATGATGCTTCATCATGTACCAGATGGCGGTAGGGTCAAGACCATCGGGCATATTGTTCACCTTGACCGTTTTTGCATTCTCCTTTTCCAATGCGTACCTTACGGAATTGCCTCCGTACGATACGACCTTTGCGAGCATAATCATAAATTATTCCTTTGATTTGGTCTGTACGTTTGTTGCGATATTCTCTTCAATGCTGTACCAATGTTGGATAAGTCCTGCAACGGCATCAATCCACCAACGCATGAACTTCTCATTCTTGAAGAACCGAGCCTTTTCCTCAGCCGTTTTCTTGGATAGCACGTTGCTGATTTTTATCAAATCCGTCCTTGCAATGGCGAGAGAATTGAGGGCATCCACCTCATCCTTGGTAAGCCTCATGCGTGGACGGTGCTTTAAGCCAGTCTCAACGACATAGCGACTCAGGCTTAACCCACACTCCTTGGCAAGCGTCTGGAGCTGCATCAACTCCTCTTTCGTGCATCGGTAGGTATGGACTTCCGTAGGCGGTTTTCTTATGATGTTCTTCTTTCTCATTTGTCCTTGTCTCTGATTAAAAAGGGATGATTACAAGCATCTTACAAAGGTGGTCACGACTGCGAGCCTGCGAGTAGTCCGAGAAACTTTTAGGAATACAGAAAGACGGACACGGCTTCTGTATTACAAAAGGATTTCTCGAAAAGTACCTATAAAATGACGGCACTTTTAACAGCCTCCGTCCCCAAGGCTGCTTAAACGTATAACAGTTGGGCGGTAGCCTATGGCGGTTAATCGTCCTTTGGGATGATTTTTATGTATGGTGGCTTATTAGCCTCTGTATGCCTATTGATTGCCGTTATGGTATTCGTTAGGCTTGTAGCCATTGGCATTAGAACCGTTAGACTGTTGTGTTTGACCTCCAAACTGATGCTGTGGATATGTGTTGTGCTCTCCCTCATTCTGTTTGGCATCTGCTTCTTGCTGGGAAGAAGGATTGCCAACAGACTGTCTGGAGTAGTTTTGCTGTGGGGAAATTCCACCAGTAATAGCATCGGAAAGATTGCCATTAGTTTCGATCTTACCCACGCTTCCATTATCATTAGATGAAGCCGAATTTAGGGAAGAAGAAATATCTGCTGTAGAAGAATTGCCCTTGTTGTCTGTATCGGATATTCCATTGGAAAAATGTCCATCTTCCTTGTCCGACTTTGTATCATCCTCCGTTGTCGTAACAAATACTCTTGCTTGTGGAACTTCCGTATGGACGATTGCAGAGCCATCCGCATTGCGCTTCAATGAAAAGCCGTTCTTGACAAATCTTCCGTCCACATACCAACCAGAGAGTGAATGCAGGGTAATGATGCGGTTGTCTCCAACTTTTTGTGAAGAGGAAATGCCCACAGCCTCCATAGCCTGTAAAAGTTTGGGGACGGTCTTGCGGTCTTTATCCCAGAGCTTGGCAAGTTGGGTATTGTCAACCATACATTGCCCACACAAGATTTCCACTTGTTGGGTTTTGCTGATAGAAACAAGTGTTGTTTCACGTTCAGCAAGAGAGGCAAGAGACATGAAGCATTCCATGCGGTCAATCTTGTACTTCTTGCAGCGAAGATACTCCATCTGTACATCGGACAGCGTGAAGCAGTAATGTATCTTTTGTTTATCCATCTTCTGTGAATTTTGAATATTATAACCATAACAGGCAAGGCTGTTTTTCTCAGTAAAGAGAAAATCATCTGTGCCGTCCTCTCCTTGGGGAAATGTCCTCTGCGATAACATAGAGTTCGCCTTGCAACCTGTCATTAGAATGGCTGCTTAATCGTGAAATGCACTCAATGCAAACAGACTGGGCAAGAAGTTTTCTTCTGCCGACAGTTGCTTCATCATTGATGCCCTTGTTGGCTCCGCATTGCTCGGCAAGTCCGTTGAAAGCATCACGCATCCGAAAGTAGCCGTTGCCAGTATTGATGTAGCTCACGGCAAGGTCAGCGACATTTGCCAACTTGCTTCTATACTCCTCATGGGAAATATTATCCTTCATCATCGCCGTGTCTATTTACAAAGTTCACTCATGTGCTTGGTCGCTGCTGCCTTGGTCTCAGCCTCGGACATACTGCGGTTCTGGCGCATCCAGTTCAAGAGTTCGGACTTTTCAAAGTATATAATCTTGCCGTTGGGACGGAAGAACGGAAGTTCATGCTTGTGTGTCATCTTGTAGAGACTGCTCTTTGATATGCCCATGAATAAGGCTGCTTCCTCCAGTGTCAATACTTGCTTGGCATCACGGAGTAGGTTCTCCATTATCCCAATGCGGTGCTCATGTGACTCTACCTTCAAAAGAAGAGTCTCGGTGTCGATAGTTTTGTTCATTATCCTGTAATTTAATTGTTTGTGATTTGTTGTACTGCTTGTTTTGGAAGTGTAGTCCCCCAAGGCAGAGAGAAATCCCTGCCCGAAAACGGGGACTACAAAAGTGAAATTAACTGGTTGTTATCCTGAAAAGTTCCGTTTACTTGTTATCCTGTAAAAAAGTTATTCTGCGTGGATGGGTGTTGGTGGCTGCTGTCCGCTTTGTCCTCGGTATTTGCTTGTTCTCTTCACGCTGTTTGCGACCTCGAAAGGCTTTCTTCATATTGTCAACAGCCTTGACCTTTTCATGCGTCAGCACATCTGCATAGATGGCGGTGGATTTGAGTGACTTGTGTCCCATCAGCTTCTTGGTAGTCTCAATGTTACCAGTAACCGCCTGTACCAAAATTCCGAATGTATGTCGGGCACAGTGAAAAGAGATATTCTTCTCAATGCCCACCTTTTTAGCTATCCTTTTAAGGGCTGCATCCACATTAGCCTTGGCAGGAAGGTGAAACACAAAATCATCATTGCCTTTGGGTGGCATCCATGACAAGGCGGTATTGCCGATTGGTACGGCATTGAGAGTCTTGGTTTTCTTTTGGACGATTACAAGCGTGTTCGTTTCCTCGTTTCTTTTGATGTCGTTCCACCTTAAAGCCTTGATGTCGCTGATACGAAGTCCTGTTAGACAGGCAAAACCGAAAGCCTTTTGTGTCTCTGCAACCCCTGGGCTTCTCTCATCTGAAGCCATAAACTTTTTCAGTTCATCTGGAGTGAGATACTGCTTATGTGATGTCTTTGGCTTGGGAAAGACGTCTGACTTCTCCAACTGGTAGAAAGGGTTAGCCTTCAACTTGCCGAACTTGACAGCCTTGTTGAACACCGTCACTATGCGCTGTTGAACATTGTGAAGGGAGCCTTCACACAAAGGTTTGGCTTCAACTCGTACATACTTCTGTGGTACATAGTCGTTCTTCAACCAAAGGAAGAAAGCCTTTAACCATTCCTTGTCGAACTTCCTCAGAGTGATGTGAGGTCTGCGCTTGTTGGCAAGGAACTCGCTCATTAGGTATTTCAGATACTTTGATTGGTCAACAATAGCCTTGGAATAGTCCGTGTTGTCGCTCATCCAGTCGATGTAAGTCTGGATCCAATCTAAGACTTCGGGAGACTCGTCATTGGGGATTTCCTTCACAATCATCAAATGACCTACCTCTGGAATGGTCTCTGGATGAAGAATACGCTCTGCCCTTATCTGGTGAGCACGTTGCAATGTTTCTTCGTTCCTTGCTTTGGTCTCTGCATCAACCTCTGGCAACAAATAGAGGGAAAGAAATTCAAACTTGCGCTTGCCACCATCGTAGATGTCAAGATACAAGCTTATGTTGTCGTTGGCAAGTGCCTTTTGTCTGATAGTTATTGTCATGTCTCTATATGTTTTCGTTGTCAATGATTTATGTGAACATACCGTCAATGAGGTTGATGGCTTCCTCCTTCTTCTTGTCCACGATTTTAGCATAGATTTCCGTGGTCTGAATGTTGGAATGTCCCATCAGCTTGCTTGTGGTAAAAAGGTCTGCACCGAGCGTGAGCATCATCGTTCCGAACGTGTGCCGTGAGCAATGGAATGAGATATGCTTCTCAATGCCAGCTGCTTCCGCCCATTTGCGGAGTGCTCTGCCTATAACGGTTTGTGTGGTTGGTATATCAAAGAAAGGAATATCATTTCCTCTTGACTTTGGCAACCACCGCTTAGCCTCTTCCGAAAGAGGTATTATAACTGGCTTCTCCGTCTTTTGCATTTCCATGTCTATGTATTCGCCCTTTCCGTCAGCGGTCTTGAAGATGTGCATCGGAGCAAGACGGTACATGTCACTTAATCGCAATCCAGTAAAACAGGCGAAGATGAAAGCCTCCTTGACCTCTGGACGATAACTGTCCGTAGCCATGAGGGTGCGAAGTTCCTCAATGGTCAGATACTCTTTCTTGCCATCCTTGGGTTGGATGCGTTCACGTGCATCCAGTTCTTTCATAGGGTTGTTGCGGATAATGCCTTGTCGCACAGCGTTATTGAGAGCAGTGGAGAACATTCCGAGGTATCGGCTTGCCGTATTCTCGCTGATAGGTCTTGGCTCGCCATACTTGATATGGGAGTTTGGGAAGTTACGCAAGAACTTCACATAACCACGGCAGAACTCCGCATTGACCTCTTCAAGCGCAATGAAGCCTTTGTTAGTCTCGTCAAGATACTTCTCTACGGTGTGCAGCATTTCCACACGGCAATGGAGCGTTGACTTCTTGATGCCGACACCACCTTCACAATACTTCTTTATCCATGTGGTAAGAAGCATCGAGCCTTGTTTTAATGTCTCCCAGTCCTGTATGCCATGACCATGCAGGGCTTTGATGCGCTCTGCCTTAATGCGTTCTGCAACCGCCATAGTCTGCTTGTTCTGTTCCTTGCAGATAGGATTGATTTCGGGGACGAGGTAGAGTTTGAGGTATTCATACTTCCTCACTCCCTTATAGTAGATGTCAAGATAGATACTCTTGTTGCCATCTGCGAGCGACTTCAACCGAATTTTAATCGGTTCTTTCAGCTTTACTTGTTTCTTTGGTCTTGCCATGATGTATGAAGTGTTATTTTGTTTTTGTATTCTGCTACATTGGAGAGTCTTTCTCCCTCTTGTTGAAAGTTCATGTCAGATATGGTTTTCTATGCTGACATTTGCTTTTCTTTCTTTTCCCTTACTTCGGAAAACTGATGTAAAGATAAGAAAACAAACCGAGAAACGAGAAACAAAACGGAAACAAGAAACAGTCTTTTATGTCTTTTTAAGAGTGAGTTTGGCAAACATCGGAAAATTCAAATCATCGCTTAAAGCATTGATACTTAGCGCATTTACTTTCATTTGCTTTCTTGTCTTTTCAAACGCATTTCGTAGGACTAAGATATTCTTGACATCCTGGTCACCGTTCTGCATCTTGAAGTAGACGTTAAACGCCCCTACAAGCACAATAACGGCCGCAATCGCTTTCATCAAATTTGACACCGGAGTCTGGTAGGAACTCACTTCCTGCGTGGCTTTGGTAAAACCTGCGGCCCCCTTGCTGCCTGCCATCGCTTCACCGACCGATATCGTAAGGGCAAAGATGAACATGAGGCATTTCTGTGCCGCACTGCAGACCATGAGGCGGTTGACTGCTTTTTCAGAAAAACGCTGGATAGAGCGGAAGATGTTTGGGTTTCCGCATACAAGTTGATTGAATTGTTTCATTGTATATTTCTTTGATAATGGATTTCATCGCCAAAGGAACAGAGGTCGCCAAAGAAACAGAGGTCATTCAAGTATCAGAGGTCGCTAAAGGAACGGTGGACTTTCGTCCAAGTAGTATCTGGTGTATTACCCGGCATATCGCATGCTTTCGCAGTGATAGATAATGGTACCCAGGTCACATTCACCGGTTTCGGCCAGCTGGTCGATGGCTTTGAAGATGTCATCTACCAGAATACCGTCTGTCAGGATGGGTTCCCGGTAGGTCGGTGAGAAGTTAGATCCGGCCGAAGTTCCAGCTTCCGATGGGGCTGTTTCGGCATCTGCATTGGAAGTATCTTCAATTTCATCTTCATCAGTAGCTTCTGAAGAAGATATTTCTTCTTTATTATCAGGCTCAGCAAATTGAGTCTGTGATCCTGTTTCGGATGAAGGATTCTCAGTTGAAGATGTTTCTTCCGAAACGAGAACATCTTCACCACTTTTAGAAGCATTCTCATTCGGTTGTTCATCAGATGTTGTCTGCTGTTTATCCGTGTTGGAATCATTTTCATTCCCTGCTTCTTCCTGCTTCTTTTCCTCTTCCTTCTTCTTATCGTCCCGGGTCACCTGCTGGGGCTGGAAGGAACGGGCTTCATCCGTGATGTCTATTTCCTCTTCGGATTGATTCTCCTGCGCTGCCGCCTCGGCTGCTTTCAGGTGCTGGATGTCCATGAATATCAGAAAGCCGTAGTAGCCTATCAAGACCACAAAGAGGATTAAGATTACTTGTCCGTAGGTCATAGCTGTAGTTATAGGAGGTTTGACAATACAAGGGTTTCCTCTGACGGATAAGGCAGAAAACGGAAGCCCAGTTTGGCTCCTCTCAGTTCTGATTCCTGAATCCGGTGAAGGTCATCCGTATAATAAAGGATGCCGTATTCCTCTCCGGCAATGTAGCCTTTGGACTTGAGCCATGAACGGAGTCTTACCCGTGCCCGGTTGGACACAACCTTAATGCGGGTGATCGGACTCAGCCCGAATATAACCCTGCGTCTTTCCCTCCGCATCATGTCGGAATGGATTCGTGAAAGCACCTTAAAATCCTCCAACGCAGTACGCTTCAATCCCATTCTAACAGCAATGCGCCGGGCATATTCCCGTGAAATTCCCAATTCCTTGCCTATCTCAGCATAAGACCGGTGAGCAAAATGATTGCGTACATATTCTGCATGCTCCATCCAACGGCTTTTGACCGCTTTCTTCAGCCCCAAGCTACGGGCCTTTTCCTTTACAGCACGTTCGCACATGCCCAAAATCTCTGCGGTTCTCGGGGTTGTTTCTATGGGATAGAGCTGGATAAGAACCGCAATCTTCTGCTCTGTCCAATTAGTTCTTTTCTTTCTCATAATCTTTCTGATTGAAATTTGTAAACAATGATTTCTTTTCTCTGCGAAACGGCACAAGCTGTAGAAGGTAAATATCAAAGAATGTACGGACAATGGCATTGACCATATCCGAACGGCTGCGGTTATGGATGTTGCAGTCATCCAGCGAGTCTGCCAGATCCCGGTCTAGCCTGCATACCAGTCGTTCGCTTTTGACATTACTTTCATCGGAAATTTCCAAATTTTTCAGAAATCCTGTCCAATAATCTTCCACCTCCTTTGAGGGAGAAAGAAGGATAGGTTCTCCGTCAGTTTCCGTTTTCTTCTCACTTGTATCATTCGTCCGATCCTGGAGGCCGGATGATTTTTCCAACATTTCGGGCAACTCGTGCGTCAGGATAATGTCAGAATCATTGATGCCTTGTGTCAAGTCACCAATTTCCGGAATGTCTTTTTTCATGCGCTATGTTATTTGATGGTTACTGATAAATTTAATCTCGTCATTCATATTCCGATTCTTCCTTATCGGTTGTATCAGCAGACAGACCTCCTGCTTCGCGTTCTTCTTCATTTCCATCTTCATCCATGGCAATATGTGTAACACCTTCTTCCCGATTTTTTTTCTTGCCTATTTTCTGATTAAGATTATCCGTCAGTTGTATTCCGGTAAGCTTTACCTCCCTCACTGGAGTTACCTTGCCGAAAATGCTGAAATAGATCTTGTCGAAAACATTGCCAACATAACGAATCTGCATATCCAGTGCAGCCACTGTACTGAACCGCTCCATATCAGCACGCTTCGGTATTTTCCCGGTTACATAACCGTAATTAGAAAACGTTTCCCGTGTATTGTCCCAAAGTATCAGTTCTGAGCGCTTTCCTACGCGGTTGTCATTGAGGTTGGGAATGATGAAGAGCTGTGCATTCATACGGTCTCCAACTACCTGACGAAGTCTGTCAAGAAAAAGCAGAAAACTGGCTGTGGAAGGAACGGTCACCAGATCATAGTGGAAAGGAACAACGATGATATCTGAATTGACAAACATGGGGACCAGACCTTCCGCTTTCAGACTTCCCGGTGAATCCATAAGCACCACATCAATCTCCGGATCATTATGCAACTTTTCAATCAGGGAGGTCATGGCCGTCTTGTCATCCGGTTCATAAGCCCATACTTCGTAAGGCACCTGTTCCTCTCCATATTTTTTAAGGTCTGTCTTACGGCACTTCATAATCGAGTGCTGAAAATCACAGTCGATTATTACCAGACGGACACCTTTCGTCACCAAGTAATTGGCAAAGGTCACACAAAGAGTAGTCTTTCCGACTCCTCCTTTCTGGTTGGCAAAGGTTACTATGACAGGGGACTGTATCATGTCGTTTTTACTTGAATTAAATTTGCAAGCAAAAATATGTGCAGAGATATTGAAAACCTAAATGCACAACATCAATGTGCTTGAGATTGCAGAAACATGGGTAAATAAGTCGGATGAACCTGAGTTTTTCAATCTATATGCCCGAATTGGTTGCAGTAGGCAGTCCCATGAAAGTCTTTCAAAAAAATAGTGGTCCCCATTGGTTGTCCGGTTACGGATTATAGCCATAGCCTGTTTAATAAATATTCGTTTATCTGCATGATTAAAACAATGTTACTTTCCCGTAAGCAAGTGTTTCCTTCTTCCGCAAAGAACCAAAAGCTCCTTACATCTTTAATGAACGTCCATCATCTACATCATTGTAGTCGGTCTTATTTCCAACCTCCCATTCGCGGTTGGCGCTGTGACTGCCTTCTCCTTCTTTCCGGAGTTTGCCCAGTCCTTGATGAGACTTCCGTTGCAGACTCTTGACCGGATTGAGCGTCTTCTTCTTGGACTTCTTGAACGGCACCCCCTGGCGCTTCTGCTTTTTGGATTTCTTCTTCACCCGTTCCACATCGAAGCCTTCTTCATTCAGGTTGATCAGGATATGCTCCTTGAAGTTGATGGCATAGTAGGTATCATCTACCTGACGGATGATGAAGCCTTCCTGGTACATGGCACTGCGGGGGGACTTCATTTCGGGATCATTGAAGATTTCATGCATTCGGCCGACGGAATCGGCATACTTGGGAGGACGTTCTGTTGAGATGTCCACCAGATCCGGACGGTCCACCTTGAAAACCTTACAGAGCAAGTCCACTTCCGCGTCATTGGTAGGGCGGAACTTCTCGATGAAGCTGATGCGGTTGTTGCGGTCAATGGCCTTGGCCATGAAAGGGGGCAAGGGTCTGCTCTTGCCATCGTAGTAGATGACACCTTTCTTTATATAGGCACGCTGTTTCTTGAGTTTCTGGAAGATTTCTCCCTAAGTGGTCTTGGGATTGAGGGTCAGCAGCTGGTCTATGAATGCTTCTATCCGGTCAAAGCGTTGTTCGGGAGTAGCAAAGTCCAGCAGTTCTTCTACGGCAAGGACTCTGGCCCCATGAATGACCGTCTTGTTGGCATGGTCTATCAGCATATAGCCATAGGGTTTGTCTTTCTTTCCGAAGAAGACCACATCCACTCCGAAGTTCTTCTTCATTTCCTTCTGTAGTTCCTCTTTGTTAGCGCATACGTCCCGGTATTTTTTCAGATAGGCTCTCAGCTGTCGGTTGCGTGACTTGTCCTGATAACCTTTCTTGAACAGGGCTTCAATCTCTGTCAGGGGGAGTTTCTTTTGGATTCGGCCGCCTTGCTTGACGAAGACGTTCCCGTCTTTCTGGAAGACTTCATAGCCCATGGTTCCCATCACGGCCTTGAACTGGGCAAAGGAGGAGAAGCTGTACTGCTTGGCAGCCTCGATGTCCTTGTCTGTTTTCTGCTGCCGGTCCATACCGAGTATCTTGTCAATGACCGCCTGCGAGCGTCTGCGTTCATGGTCATGCTGTATCTTACGACCGTCGGGCGCCACTCTCGAAGTCACAATGTGCAAGTGAGTGTTGTCTGTATCGTGGTGTGCATAGATGAGCCAGGGTTGTCCGGGCTCGGCATACCCCATTTCCTGCAGATATTGGTGCGCGAAATCAAGTAACTGCTGTTCCGACATTTCATGCCCTTTGCAGGAAATGGCTACATGGAACTGCGGTTTCTGAATCCGGCTGTTCTGGGAACTGTAGAACTGGAGAAATTGCACCAGCTGTTTGGCGGTCGGATGTTCCGAGGTATCCAGTCCACCGAAGTTCTGCATCTCCAGCAGGGTGGCCACTCCTTTATAGACCTTGTGTTCGTTATAACCGACTGCATGGAAGTCTGCACTTCCGGGAAGTATGGTTGCTATCATAATTTATATATTTGTTTGCTGACTCATGAAACTTGGGGTTGCGGACCAGACAGACTAAAAATCCCGGTCGCTTGTAAAACTGGATACAGGTTAGTCTATTCATCACACCCAAATACAAAATATCCGTTTACCTTTACTTAATCAGCCGTGTTCTGTTGTTCAAAGTTTCCAAGTCATCCTTTATCCTTTTCAAGATGTTCTGTACATCCTGAATCGAAGGGAGCAAGACTTCATTCACATAACCGGGTGACAGCAGTCCAGCAACCGCCAGTTCGTTGACCCGTCTGACCGACTGATTCAGGTTGCTGCCAGCCCAGGACAGTTCGTTCTGGAACTTTCGGTAAAATGCACACAAGTCCTGCATCATCTCAATCTGTTGTTTGACATCCACATGGGTAAATTCTTCAACAGCTTTGCGGATATAATTGCTCACGGACTGGTAGGGAACTGCTTTTTCCTTCAGGTTCAACAGTTCGTCCGCTGTAAGCCGCAACTGAAATACTTTGGTACGCTGGTTCTTCATATTCCATAACTTTAGTTGTTCGGATTCCCGGACACCTATTTCGCGAAGCGAAACAGCGATGCACATCGCTCCGCTGCACGGCAGTCGGCAAGTTACCCTTGTGAGGACAAAACTTGTTTTGTAATGACAAGGGTACAACTTGCTTGGCTCCATATGCAACGCAGTTCGATTTCTTCCGGGATGATTTCAGACCCAAATTACCGCAAAATTTTGCGAAGCGCAAAAATGCACAACATCTTTCTGAGAGAAAATCTTCTGTTAAATTCACCTGTGTATCAAGCATTCTTGTGACTTGCATTCAAAGGTTTCCCAAGTTCCTGTTCATTGACTCCTTGTTCATCCATATCATGGTGAAATGTTCACAAAGCATGAAGTAAAAACCGACGGTTGTTCATGTGGCTATAGAAACAAGGCTTGAAGTTTAGCTGTCGGAGGCATGCCAGTTACATGGCTGCATCATCCTGCGTTTGTTTGCTTGGTGTTGCACAGTTTTCATAATGAGTGAAACAAGAGATAGAGGAACAACAAATCTGTAAACAGAAGAATGTGCAATCATATTGCCATGTGAGCATTAGCTGAAAGACAATAGGATATATAACTATGGCATCAGTCTTTATTCAACCTATGTTTATTTGCTTATCATCCAAATAGCCATGACAGCACAAGGAAAAGAGCATTCAGCAATGAAAATCTGTAAACATGCGTTCTGTGATAGAAGGAGAAAAAGAACAATGATACCGGCTATTATGGAACTGAACCCAAAGGGAAAAGAAGAATAAGGTGTAATCGTATTGTAGAACCTACACATTCTGGACATTCAAAACTTCGGGCATATCAGCATGGTATTCAAAGTTGCAGGATGACAATGCTTGACAAGCACAGAGTTCATGGTCATCAAATACAGAAAAAGAGGTTGAAAAAGCATGTATAGGTACGAATAAAACGAAGATAAATCCTTGCGTATTTCATTGATTTTTAGTATATTTGGTAATAACAATCTACCTCGTAGAGATTATTTATAACTAAAAAACAGATGACCATGTTTGAACTGTTGCTCCTTATATATATGTTGCCGGTCTGCATTCTTATTGGTTTGCTGATACGGTTTGCACTTTGGCTTATTCGCGTAATGCTGCGGTTGGCATTATGGCTGGTAAAGAAAACTTTCGTCTTGATATGGAAGCTGGTGACGCTTGCGTTTGTGCTGGTTATTTCTGGCAGTCTGTTCCGGCAGCATTCGGACGGATAAAAGTGGCATGAGGAAAGGTATAATATGGGAAAAGCCGTATCTTCCTGTTGGAATGATACGGCTTGGTAAAGGTGTAACGGGTCTTTTCCCTCGAAGTAAGGATTGAACAGAAGCAAGTCGGTTAATTGATGAAACAGTTTTTGAAGCCATCAAACTTGTCGGCGACTTGCATCATATCCTGCTCAATTTTCTTGTTGGTGATACGCGCATAGATTTGTGTTGTTTTAATGTTGGTATGTCCCAGCATCTTCGAAACGGACTCAATGGGAACACCCTTGCTGAGCAACATCGTTGCAAACGTATGACGTGCAAGGTGGTAGCTGAGACGTTTCTTGATTCCACAAAGGTCAGCAATCTCTTTGAGATAAGCATTGATCTTTTGATTTGACAGGACTGGAAGCAGCCTGTTGTCTTTAGTCTTTCCTTTATACTTGTCAAGAATCATTTGAGGTATCTCCAACAAAGGGATATTACTCTGCACATTGGTCTTCTGACGGTTGATGATAATCCACGGACGGTTATCAAGGGTGATGATATTTTCCTGCGTCAGGTGAGCCACGTCGATGTAGGCAAGCCCACAGAAACAGGAAAAGATAAAAACGTCCCTCACCATTTCAAGCCGAGGTATCTCAAAATCTTTCTGCATGATGCGCTGTATTTCTTCATCCGTAAGAAAACCCCGATCCACCGGTTCCAGGTGAAAGTGGTGGTTCAAGAAAGGGTCGTGCGTCATCACACCGCACTTCTGGGCAAAGATAACTACGGTCTTGAAGAATTTGAGCGTCTTGGTAGCCGAATTTGACTTCAGGGAAACCACTGTCTTCAGGTATATTTCAAAATCATGGATAATCAGATGCGTCAGTTCACCCGGCATGAGATCCTTTCTGCCGTATTTGGCATGGAGGAAATTCACAAAATGGCTTCGGGCTGCCGAATATTTGTGATACAAGGCTATGCTTTTACCTGCACCAACCTGTGCTTTGATGTCCTCCAGATACTTGTCATAGAACTCCACAAACGTAGTCTTGACCTTATTCTTGCCCAAAAAGATACTTTTGATTTTGTCAAGGGTCAGGTCTTCGTCAAATTCATGCTTCTTGAAAATCATCTGCAGCGAATTTGAGATGTTGTCCAGCTGAGCATTCAGATTCAAGGATTCGCTTCCACGCCCCTTTACCCGGTTGGTGGAATTGTTCCATAGCTTCTTGTCAATGTAGATACCGGAAGAACCGACATTCAGCATTTCACCATTCAGGAAAATCCGGATCATCAAGGGAGACTTTCCCTGCTTGTTTTCGTAGTTTGAACGTACATAGTACGACACTTTAAAAATCATTCTCATAACGACTCAAATTTAATGTAGCACCATGGCTACAAAGTTCTACATAATCAGTTATGAATCAATGATTTTATAGGCTTCAAAATGGGCTTCATTTTTCGGTCACTGCTACATTTTTTTGAGGGGTCTTCAAAGTGTAGCAGTAAATGTAGCAAATAATGACCGAACTTTGAAGGCTAAACCCTACATTCAGGCCTTCACCTTGTTGGGGCGCAAAAATAAAAAAGCACCGTAATCAGCTGATATACGATGCTTTGAATGACTTTTTGAAGGCTTTTGTGAAGTCCTTCGTTTTTGTTTCAGCGGAGAGAGAGGGATTCGAACCCCCGGTGCCTCTCAGCACGACGGTTTTCAAGACCGTTGTAATCGACCACTCTACCATCTCTCCATTGTCGGATCGACAAGCTTTGTGTCTCAAAAGCGAGTGCAAAGGTAAGGGGTTTTTATGTAATCTCCAAATTTTTTGGCGACTTTTTTCAAAAAAAGTGTGTTTTTCTTGTTTTCATGGTGATTTCATACGCTTTTGGATGGCTTAAAAGCATGCGTTGATGCCGGACATGGCGACACGACGAGAAACGAGAAAAAGTTTTTGTTAAAAACTCGTCACTCGTCACATCAGGGCTTAACACACTGACAATCAAAGCGTTATAGTGTGACGAGTTGCATTTTCAACTCGTCACACTACTTATCACGACCAGCCGAAACGTGAAGAATTTCGGGCAAAAAAGGGCGAAAATGGCGGGATGTGATGAGTTGAGAAATCAACTCGTCACGCCTTATAAAGCTGACATTCAACGAGTTAAACCGCATTGTGACGAGTGACGAGTTTTTAACAAAACTTTTTTAGTATTAGAGTCAACCAATATCAGTAAAAGGACTACCAGAAGTTGACTTCCGACAGGAATAAGCAAAAAACATATCTATCGAAATCAGGGAAAGGCGTCAACGGCAATGAATTTATATGCTTTACATACAGAAAAACATGAAAAAGGCAATATGAACGGATATGCACTGTAAGCAAAAAACAACAACCGAGAAATATAAAAAAGACACCTGCGTGCTGCCGAAAGACCATCTTTCAACATACGAAAGAATACATTTCATACGGCAAAAAGGCACATATCACACTGCAAAAGGGCACCTTTCAGAAGGCAAAAGGATGCCTTTCTGACTGCGAAAGGACATCTCTTAAAACGTAAAACAGACATACTTAAAGCCTGAAGTTTGGCAACTCTTATGCTGCGACACGGCGAAAATCAATGCGCCATACATGCGCACGATATAAAGATGTGATGATTTTATTTGGCATTTCAGCAGGGTTGCACTACCTTTGCAGCATGATTTATCCAAAGACGTTTGAAACTAAGATAGGATTCGATGAAATCCGCACGCTTCTGCGCGAGCGCTGCCTCAGTACACTCGGTAAGGAGAGAATAGACAACATGACATTCTCGAGCGACGCAGAAGTGATAAACGAATGGCTGCAACAGGTGAAAGAGTTCAGACGGCTGCAAGAAGAAGCAGACGACTTTCCGATGCAATATTTCTTCGACGTGCGCGAGTCGGTGGCACGCCTGCGACTTGAAGGCACTCATCTCGACGAGGGCGAACTGTTTGACCTCAGGCGCTCGCTCGAGACGATATGCAACATCGTCAACTATCTTAACCGCACGGACGGCAACGACGACGAGGAAGAAAGGACATACCCCTACCCCGCGCTTCACCGCCTGACGGCAGACATTATAACATTTCCGCAACTGATACAGCGCATCGACCAGATACTCGACAAGTTTGGAAAGGTGAAAGACAGCGCATCGGTCGAGCTGCAGAACATAAGGCGCGAGCTGTCGCGCACCGAAGGCAGCATATCGCGCACACTATACAGCATACTGCGCTCGGCACAGAGCGAAGGTCTGGTTGACAAGGACGTTACGCCTGCCATACGCGACGGCCGACTGGTGATACCTGTAACGCAGGGACTGAAGCGCAAAATTAAAGGTATAGTACACGACGAGTCGGCATCGGGCAAGACCGTGTTTATTGAGCCTACCGAGGTGGTTGAGGCCAACAACAAGGTGAGAGAGCTTGAAGCCGAGGAGCGCCGCGAGATAATACGCATACTGACAGATTTCTCAAAACTTGTACGTCCGCACGTAAAGCCCATACTGGAGTCGTACAGGTTTCTGGCAACGATAGACATGATACGCGCCAAGGCCGAACTGGCACGGCTGATAAAAGGCATTGAGCCGGAAGTCGGGAAGAAACCCCACATAGACTGGATTCAGGCCCGCCATCCGCTGCTGCAGCTGTCGTTAGAAAAGCAGGACAAGAAGGTTGTGCCGCTCGACATAATGCTGACCAAAGACAAGCGCATACTGATAATATCGGGCCCTAACGCCGGCGGAAAGTCGGTTTGCCTGAAGACGGCCGGACTGCTGCAATACATGCTTCAGTGCGGACTGTCAATCCCCGTAGGCGACCGCTCGCACACAGGAGTGTTCAAGAACATTCTTATCGACATAGGCGACGAGCAGAGCATAGAGAACGACCTGAGTACATACTCGAGCCACCTCATGAACATGAAGTACATGATGAAGTTTGCCAACAACAGCACGCTGCTGCTCATCGACGAGTTTGGTACGGGCACGGAGCCGCAGATTGGCGGTGCCATAGCCGAAGCCGTGCTGAAGCAGTTCTGCAACAAACAGGCCTACGGCATAATAACCACCCACTATCAGAACCTGAAGCACTTTGCCGAAGACCATGAAGGAGTGGTAAACGGAGCAATGCTATACGACCGCCAGCAGATGAAGGCGCTGTTCCAACTCTCGATAGGCAACCCCGGAAGCTCGTTTGCAATAGAGATAGCGCGCAAGATAGGACTGCCCGAAGAGGTGATAAAAGACGCGAGCGACATAGTTGGAAGCGACTACATACAGAGCGACAAGTATCTGCAGGACATTGTGCGCGACAAACGCTACTGGGAAAACAAGCGACAGAACATTCATCAGCGCGAGAAGACAATGGAACAGACCATTGCAAAATATGAAAGCGAGGTGAAGGAACTGGAGCAGAGCCGAAAGGACGTGATACGCAAAGCGAAGGAACAGGCCGAAGAACTGCTGCGCGAGAGCAACAAGAAGATTGAGAACGCCATAAGGGAAATACGCGAAAGTCAGGCCGAAAAGGCGGAGACTAAGCGCATAAGGGAAGAGCTGAATGCGTTTAAGCAGGAAATCAACGAGGTTGACACTACTGCCAACGACGAGATGATAGCCCGAAAGATAAAACAGATACAGGAGCGCAAGGAGAGAAAGGAGAAGCGCAAGAAAGAGAAGGCCGAGAAGAACAAAGACGCAGCTGCCGCACTGAAAGAGGCAACGCTGAAGAAGAAAGAGAAAGACGCACCACTGAAAGCCGGCGATACAGTGCGCATAAAGGGCCTTACATCTGTGGGACGGATAGAAAGCACAGACGGCAAGATGGCCACAGTGATATTCGGCGACATGCGCACCAAGATGCGCGCCGACCGCCTGGAGCGTGCCGAAATGCCCAAGAAGGAGGAGCCGAAGACTTACGCTTCAGTGGGACGACAGACGCGCGAGACGATAGACAACCGCAAGCTGAACTTCAAGCAGGACATAGACGTGCGCGGAATGAGGGGCGACGAAGCCATAAACGCCGTTACATATTTTATCGACGATGCCATACTTGTGGGCATGAGCCGCGTGCGCATTCTGCACGGCACAGGCTCGGGCATACTGCGCCAGCTTATCCGTCAGTATCTGTCGACCGTGCCAAACGTTGTTTCTTACCGCGATGAACACGTGCAGTTTGGCGGTGCCGGAATAACGGTGGTTGACCTTGAATAAACAGACCGAAAATAATCTTCACAATATAAAAATGACTGCTGAGCAAATTATAACATTGCTCCGCAGTCATTTTTATATATTCTTCACATTCCGAAAACATTAAAACAGAGAGTAACGGCATAGCATGACCGGCACGGATACTCAACAACAAAAAAGCATAACCACAATGGTTAGACAAGCCGCACCGTAGTTTATTATGGTGTTATACCTATGCCTTCAACCGCTTTATAGATTTGCAACAAACACCGGAAAACCGGGTTTGCTGTCAACCTCGCTATAAGAGAATCCCTCAAAATCGAACGACTTCAGCTTGTCGGCATTGTCAATGCAATTTTGAAGCAGATAGCGCGTCATGGCTCCGCGGCATATCTTGGCATAAATAACAATAGTCTTAAGCCGTCCGCCCTTGTTGACATAGAACTCCGGGCGAACAACATCAACCTCGCGCGCCACCTTGCGCCAGTTGAACAGTCGCCTCATCTCGCTGCTCGCAAGGTCGACAAGCAGTCCGCCGGAAGCCTTAACCGAATCGATAAGCACATCGGTGAGCAGCGGTTTCCAATAGTCGAACATACTCACACCGTTATCCGGCAGCACCACGTTGCCTTCAAGTCTGTAAGGCTTTATCATATCGGCTGGGCGCAAAAGTCCATACAAGAACGAAGTTATCCACAGATGCTCCTGTGCATAAGTCTTGTCATCAGGCGTAAAGCTCTGCGCATCAAGATATTTATAAACCACACCCGTATATGCCAATACAGCCTGAAGCCTTGGCCCTTCGCCCGCGAAGTGCATATACCTCAGTCGGTTCTGCCGCGCAATGTCGGCGTTGCAATGAAGCATGTCAGCCAGTTCGGCCTCATCATATCCCGCCATCTGCAATGCGTTGTGCATAGCCTCGCCGGCAAAACGCGGCTCGGTCATAATGCCATAATTGCCGTCATCACTTCCGCGCATATCCTTCGCGCATCCAATAAGAATCTGCATATCTGATATTTTATTTAATTCGACATAAAATAATTTATCCGGCGAGAGTCAGACGATAAGCACCGTCCACCGCACACTCACGCCACAAGTGCCCAATAAAGCCATTATTCTGTCAGTGACTCATATTCGCGCTGCATCTTTTTAGGCATCTTCTTCACCACCTCTTCAACCGAATGAAGTATAAGTTCGCAGATAAGACTGTCGGGCACATCGCTATCGAGAGCCACCGTTATCCAATATTTTCTGTCAGAGTGGCGGCCGAAGAATATGCCGTCATATCGCTCCATGAGTTCAGCCGACCGCTCCGTGCTGCACTTCATGTTGGCGATAAAGCAGCCGTCTTTGGGCTCCAGACCGCAATATGTGAACATCTTGCCCATAATTTTATACACAAGCACATCGCTGCCGAAAGGGAAACATTCTTCAACACCCTTCACTGTAAGGCAAAAATCGCGAAACTGTTCTATGTTCATATCTTCAGGGATAATGTTTATGGCGATGCAAATATAACGATTTTGCCGGTTTAATCCAAACCTGGCATGGCGCAATAACAACCATCAAGAAAACAAGAGCCGCAACCTTATTGGCTGCGGCTCTATCTTATTGCACGGGAAGAGAGGCTCGAACTCCCGACACTCGGTTTTGGAGACCGATGCTCTACCAACTGAGCTATCCCCGTGTTTGCGGCTGCAAAGGTAATGTCTGTTTTTTAATTCTGCAAATCTTTGATAAATTTATTTTATACAAAAACGCATAAATTGTGCTTTTTTTATGTACAGAAACCTGCTAAATGCCGTTTTTCAGGCATGTCACACGGTTACTTGGCGAAGCATTTTACCAACATTCAAGTTCCTGTTCAATGTCCTTCATACTCTCTTTATGAAATTCAGGACTCTTTATGCCCTTCCTCTTCTGAGCCATATAGTCGTCGAGCAGTCTGAAAGCATATTTGCCCAAAAGCAATATTGCCACAAGATTGCAGAGAGCCATCAGGGCCATAGTTACATCGGCAAGGCTCCACACAAGATTAAGACTTGCCAAAGAGCCGAACATGACCATGCCGACAACCAGAAGACGATAGACAAACACGGGCCACTGGCGCGACGTGAAGAAACGTATGTTGGCCTCGCCGTAATAATAGTTGCCGAGAATGCTGCTGTAGGCGAAGAACAAAGTGGCTATGGCAATATATATTGTGCCTATGCCGCCCACCTCGTTGGTGAGTGCAGCCTGAGTGAGCTGTATGCCGTCGAGACTGCTGTCTACGCTGTCTTTGCTGAACAGAATGATGAAAGCCGTGCACGAACAGATAAGCAATGTGTCGGTGAACACGCCCAACGCCTGTATGAAGCCCTGCTTGGCGGGATGGGTTACGTGGGCTGTGGCGGCAGCGTTGGGAGCCGAGCCCATGCCCGCCTCGTTGCTGAACAGTCCGCGCTTTATGCCCTGCATAAGTGCCGCGCCCATTCCGCCGCCCAAAGCCTGATGCCAGCCGAAGGCGTTGCCTACAATGAGAGATACGACATCGGGTATGCGGCCAATGTTGGTCAGCACGACAAACAGTGCCAGCAGGATGTAGCCAACGGCCATTATGGGCACTATGACGCTGCTGAACGCCGCTATGCGATGGATGCCTCCGAAGATGATAAACAGCGTAAGCACCGATATTACGGCGCCCGACAGCACAGGGTCAACGGCAAACGCGCTCTGCAGAGCAGCGCTCATGGTGTTGCTCTGCACCGAATTGAACGCAAAGCCGAACGTTATGGTGATAAGCACCGCAAAAAGGATGCCCATCCAGCGCTTTTTAAGTCCCTTCTCCATATAGTAAGCCGGTCCGCCTATATACGAGTGCTTGCCCTTTATCTTGAACAACTGCGCCAATGACGACTCGACAAATGCGCTGCTCGAACCAAGCAAAGCTATAATCCACATCCAGAACACTGCACCCGGACCGCCCACGGTTATGGCAGTAGCCACTCCGGCAAGGTTGCCTGTGCCGACGCGGCTTGCCAGTGATACGGCAAAAGCCTGAAAAGAAGATATGTGCTTCTCGTTTCCGTTTATCTTTGCCGTTGAGTCGCCCAGCAGGCGTATCATCTCTCCTATCATGCGAAACTGCACAAACTTAGTCTTGATGCTGAACCATATGGCACAGCCCAACAGCATTACTACAAGTATGTAAGTCCAAAGTATGTCGTTGGTCTCATTGATTATCTGTGTGAATAACTCCATGACGCTTATAGATTTTGTTTAAGTTTAAAATAAAATATATGATCTCTGAAAACAGTCTCTACCAAGTCGAAACGTATAAAGTCGGCCAAAAGGCTGATTACCTGACGGCGGGGAATATGCGACAGTCTGACACACCTGTTTAGCGTAATCTCGCCATACTTCTCCAAAAGGCGCATGATGCACTGCTCCCGTTCGTTACATCTTATCATCACATCCTTATGATCGTGACGCCAGATATCGAGATGCACCGGACTGGCAAGTATCGTTTCGTCCTTAATGCGAATGTATGTCCTTTCCTAAAATTGGTTGACTTCTAACAAGCCATTCC